>Ga0073934_10000070_pt1:82500-287706 | contig 287706 bp, 248 predicted proteins | sample LarsenN4metaG_FD_76834 | JGI IMG/M metagenome (GOLD analysis project Ga0073934, IMG submission 76834) | Hot spring sediment bacterial and archeal communities from British Columbia, Canada, to study Microbial Dark Matter (Phase II) - Larsen... ...
GGGATTTCCGAATGGGGAAACCCCGTACGGTAAACCCGTACGACTACCCGCTGAATCCATAGGCGGGCAAGAGCGAACTCAGGGAAGTGAACCATCTCAGTACCTGAAGGAAAAGAAAGAAACCTCGATTCCGAAAGTAGTGGCGAGCGAAATCGGAACAGCCCAAACCTTCTGCACCCTATCGGCATACAAGTCAGGCGTAACGCACATATGTGATCGAACCTGTTTACAGCGTTGCGGGGAGCGATTTTGACAACCAGCAAGATCTGACTTGCATGCGGATAGGGTGCAGTAGGGGTTGTAGGGCCGGCAATAGTAGAGTTACCAATCTGGTGGTCAGCTGAACCCCTCTGGAAAGTGGGGCCATAGAGCGTGAAAGCCGCGTAAGCGAAGATCATCCAGACTCGAAGCCGGTACCTGAGTACCGCGGGGCACGTGAAACCCTGCGGGAATCTGCGGAGACCATTCCGTAAGGCTAAATACTAACTTCTGACCGATAGTGAACCAGTACCGTGAGGGAAAGGTGAAAAGAACCCCTGCGAGGGGAGTGAAATAGTACCTGAAACCGTGTGCCTACAAGCAGTGGGAGGGCTATGCGCGCAAGCGAATGCCTGACCGCGTGCCTATTGCATAATGAGCCGGCTAGTTATTCTTGTCAGCAAGGTTAAGCGAAAGCGAGCCGCAGCGAAAGCGAGTCTGAATAGGGCGAATCAGTTGGCAGGAATAGACGCGAAGCGGGATGATCTACCCTTGGCCAGGTTGAAAGTGGGGTAACACCCACTGGAGGACCGAACCGGTGTTTGTTGAAAAAAGCTCGGATGAGCTGAGGGTAGGGGTGAAAGGCTAATCAAATTCCGTGATAGCTCGTTCTCTCCGAAATAGCTTTAGGGCTAGCCTCGTATGATTTGCCTCGGTGGTAGAGATCTGAATGGACTAGGGGGCTTTCCAGCTTACTGAATCCAACCAAACTCCGAATGCCGAGAACAACCAGTACGGGAGTCAGACAGTGGGGGCTAAGCCTCATTGTCGAGAGGAAAACAGTCCAGACCGCCTGCTAAGGTCCCAAAATCTCAGTTAAGTGGTAAAGGAAGTCGGAACGCCCAGACAGCCAGGAGGTTGGCTTAGAAGCAGCCATCCTTTAAAGAAAGCGTAATAGCTCACTGGTCAAGCGGTCCGGTGCCGATAATTCAACGGGGCTAAAACTGAGTACCGAAGCAACGGATGCATCCCTTTGCGGGGTGCGTGGTAGGAGAGCATTCTCAACCGAGAAGTGAGACCGAAAGGACTCATGGTGGGTAGAGAAGAGACCCTGCCGGCATAAGTAGCGATAACGGAGGTGAGAACCCTCCGCGCCGAAAGTCTAAGGTTTCCTGAGAAAGGTTAATCCGCTCAGGGTTAGGCGGTCCCTAAGGTGAGGCCGAGAGGCGTAGCCGATGGACATCCGGTTAACATTCCGGACCTTCCACGTGGTCGTTATCACGATGGGGTGACGCAGAAGGATAATCCCGGCCGCATATGGCTATGCGGTTCGATGCGCGTAAGCAGGTCCTGCCAGGCAAATCCGGCAGGGCTCAACTGTGAGGCGCAAAGCAGTGGCGTTTTGCCGCTAAGGGGATGAGTTCACGCTGCCGAGAAAAACCTCTAAGGAGAACATGTGGGAACCGTACCTCAAACCGACACAGGTAGACGAGGAGAATATCCAAAGGCGCTCGAGTGAAAGCTCGTTCAGGAACTCGGCAAATTCGACCCGTAACTTCGGGAGAAGGGTCGCCCCGGTAGGGTTCATAGCCCGAGGGGGCCGCAGTGAAATGCGAACGGCGACTGTTTAACAAAAACACAGGTCTCTGCAAAGTCTAAAACGACGTATAGGGGCTGACGCCTGCCCGGTGCTGGAAGGTTAAAGGGAGAGGTTAGCCGCAAGGCGAAGCTTTGAACTGAAGCCCCAGTGAACGGCGGCCGTAACTATAACGGTCCTAAGGTAGCGAAATTCCTTGTCGGGTAAGTTCCGACCTGCACGAATGGCGTAACGATCGTTCGACTGTCTCAACGAGTTGCTCGGCGAACTTGTAGTACCGGTGAAGATGCCGGTTACCCGCATCTAGACGGAAAGACCCCGTGCACCTTTACTATACCTTCACTATGAACTATGGCACTTGCTGCGCAGGATAGGTGGGAGGCTTTGAACCCAGGCTTTCGGGCTTGGGGGAGCCACCGGTGAGATACCACCCTGCGAGTTCTGTGGTTCTAACCTATTCCCGTGATCCGGGAAAGGGACATAGTGAGGCGGGTAGTTTGACTGGGGCGGTCGCCTCCTAAACGGTAACGGAGGCGCGCGAAGCTACTCTCAGGCTGTTTGGAAATCAGCCGTCGAGTGCAAAGGCATAAGAGTGGTTAACTGCGAGACCTACAAGTCGAGCAGATGCGAAAGCAGGCCTTAGTGATCCGGTGGTTCTGCATGGAAGGGCCATCGCTCAACGGATAAAAGGTACGCCGGGGATAACAGGCTGATCGGAGCCAAGAGTTCATATCGACGCTCCGGTTTGGCACCTCGATGTCGGTTCATCGCATCCTGGAGCTGTAGAAGGTTCCAAGGGTTAGGCTGTTCGCCTATTAAAGCGGTACGTGAACTGGGTTCAGAACGTCGCGAGACAGTTCGGTCCCTATCTGGTGTGGGCGTAGGAGATTTGAGAGGGCCTGTCCTTAGTACGAGAGGACCGGGATGGACGAACCTCTTGTGTTCCAGTTGTCATGCCAATGGCACAGCTGGGTAGCGAAGTTCGGTTGTGATAATCGCTGAATGCATATAAGCGAGAAGCACGCCTCAAGATGAGATCTCCCAACCCGTAAGGGGAAAGAAGGGCACAGGAAGACCACCTGTTTGATAGGCTCGATGTGGAAGCGCCGTAAGGTGCGTAGCTTACGAGTACTAATCGCCCGTTCGGCTTGACCATAAAATTTACCGGCTGCATCAGCGGCCGGCAAAGCTTATGCGTCTTGCTCTGTATAAATACGCAAAAAGGGTAATTCCAACCAATCTATTCAGTCGTGAGATATCGACGATTCTCGCGTGCATCATCCAGCGAGATGATGCCCTTTCAGGTGGGATGGACCTGGAAGTCGCGAACCGAAGCTGGTGATCATACCGCGGGGGTACCACCCGTTCCCATCCCGAACACGGAAGTTAAGCCCCGCTGGGCCGATTGTACTGCACGGGAAACTGTGTGGGAGAGTAGGTAGTTGCCGGCATAAATAAAGGCCGCTTAGCGAAAGCTAAGCGGCCTTTTCCGTTTTGGGGCATCGCCCTCGTCTTAGCGTTAGACCCAACCGAGGGTAACCCCGGGTCGCTTTCGGTGCGTATAATCGCGGACCATGAAGACCACTCGCCGTCAGGCAATTCTCAGCAGCTTGGCGCTCGCGGCATCAGCGGCCTTGCCCGCATCCACTGCACTCGAATCGCAGAAGAAAACAGCCAAGCCGGCGGTGGATCCGGCCCTCGCCGACGCCGTCAGCCTTTCGGACTTCGAAGCCGCTGCCCGCAAGCGCATGACCCACATGGCGTGGGAATACGTGATGGGCGGCGCGGGCGACGAGATCACGTTGCGCTGGAACCGCGAGGCGCTCGACAAGCTGCGCCTCGATCCGCGCGTGCTGCGCGACGTCTCGCAGATCAGCGCCGAGGTCACCATCCTGGGCGAGAAGTGGCCGTTTCCCGTGATGCTGGCACCGACGGCGCTGCACCGGCTGGCGCATCGCGAAGGTGAACTTGCGACCGCGCGCGCCGCGGCCGCGGCCGGGGTGACCATGGGGCTGAGCACGATGTCCAGCACCACGCTCGAGGACGTGGCCAAAGCGTCGCCCGCGCGGCGATGGTTCCAGCTCTATGTGCAGCACGACAAGGGTTTCACCGAAGAACTGGTAGCGCGGGCGGAAGCGAGCGGCTATCGCGCGTTGGTCGTCACGGTGGACACGCCTACCGACGGTGCGCGCAACCGCCAGGAGCGCGCCAAGTTCCACCTGCCCCCGGGCATCGAGCTGGCCAACCTCCGCGGGCTGAAGGTCCGGTTCGGCCGGAAGCTTGATAGCGAACACAAGGTCTTCGAGAACCTGCTGCCCGACCGCCTCACCTGGCAGGACATCGAGTGGCTGCGCAAGATCAGCAAGGTGCCGGTGTTGCTGAAGGGCATCCTCAATGCCGACGACGCCGACATCGCAGCGCGCAGCGGCGTTGCCGGCATCATCGTCTCCAATCACGGCGCGCGCAACCTGGACACGCTGCCCGCGACCATCGACGCGCTGCCGCGCATCACCGACAAGGTTGCCGGGCGCACGCTGGTGCTCATGGACGGCGGCGTCCGCCGCGGCACCGACGTGCTGAAGGCGCTGGCCCGGGGAGCGAACGGCGTGCTCATCGGGCGGCCCATCTTCCACGGCCTGGCCACCGGCGGCGCCGAAGGCGTGACCAAGGTGCTGAACATCCTGCGGCGCGAGTTCGAGATGGCAATGGCCCTGACGGGCGTGAAGCAGGTCAGCGAGATCGACCGGAAGGTGCTGTGGGACTAAAGCGGCTTCGCGTCCGCCAGGAACTCGAAGATCACGTTGGTCGCGTCGAAGTCCGGTGTCACCTTTCCCGTATAGGGCAACGTCGGCAGCTTCGTTCCCGGCCAGGTGTGGCCCCCGTCCTCCAGGCTGTAGAAATCAACGCGTGACTTTCCCGCGACGCAGCTTTCCCGCACCAGCGATGGCGAAAACCGGTTCGCCGCCACTCTGGGCTTGCATCCCGCCTGCCGGCGCCAGAAGGTGAAGACGTCTCTGAGTGGCGCGATGTCCCTCATCCCGGCGATGTAGCCGCCGCCGGCCTTGCCGCCAGCGTAGGGAATGATGGGATCGGCGGTGCCGTGGATGATCAGCACCGCGGGCGCGCGCCTTGGCCGGCAACTCGTCAGGCTGTCCCGGGCCATGGAAGCGGCGACCGTCGCAATGGCCGAGACTTTCTCCGACAGCTCACACGCCAGGCGGAATGCCATGCCGCCGCCGTTAGAAAAACCTACGGCATAGACCCGCCGCGCATCCAGGCGGAACTCGCGGACCAGTGCGTCGATGAGCGCGGAGAGGAATGCCAGATCGTCCGTGTTCTGGCGGTGGATGCCGTCGTTCCAGGCGTGGTCGATGGACTCCGGGACCGCAAGCACTAGGTTGCGCGCGGCGGCGGCTTCGATCTGGCCGTCGAGCGCAGCGCGTTCGGGCAGTTCGCCCTCGCCCTGCAGCATCAGCACCAGCCCCACGGGCTTGGCCGGCGGCGGGTAGAGCAGGTAGCGCCGCTCTTTTCCATTCACCGTGATGCGACGGTCGTCGAAGTGAGGGCCGCCGGCGGCGTGCGGAGCAGTCTGGGCCGCGGCGCAGGCCAGCAATAACCCAACCACAAAGCCGAGTCGCATCTCGCGATTGTATAATCCCCGCCGTGAAGCTTCTCTCCGCGATGCTCCTCGCCCTGCTGTTCGTCCCGCCTACCGATCCCAAGCCGGTGCGCGTCCTGATCACGACTTCACTCGGCGAGATCGAGGTCGAGATCGACACCGCCCGCGCGCCGGCGACCGCCGCGAACTTCCTGAAATACGTGGACGCCGGGCACTACACCAACGGGCAGTTCCATCGCACGGTGAAGACGCTCCCCGACAACCAGCCGACGAACACGGTGAAGATCGACGTCATCCAGGCCGGTGCCGATCCGGCGAAGGAGAATGCCGGTTTTCCGCCCATCAAGCTCGAGCGCACGAACAAGACCGGCCTGAAGCACGTCGACGGCGCGCTCTCCATGGCGCGCAACGGCCCGGACACCGCCACGTCGGACTTTTTCATCTGCGTCGGCGACCAGCCGGAGCTGGACTTCGGCGGCAAACGCAATCCTGATGGCCAAGGCTTCGCCGTCTTCGGGCGCGTGGTCCGCGGCATGGATGTGGTGCGCAAGATCCACACCGCGCCGGCGAAAGGGCAGAAGCTCACGCCGCCGGTGAGCATTGAGAGCGCCAAGCGGCTGTAGTTCCTTTCCGGTATCTGTCCCGAATCGAGAGCAGGGACTGACACCACCCCCTCTCTGCGAACGCGCGTGACTCCTCGCTCCTTCACAATCAAACCATGGCCATCCGCATCCTGCTGGTGGAGGACGATCCGGAGACCCTCGAGCTGATGGCGACGGTGCTGCGCTCGTTCGACGTGGAAGTGCTGCCCCTCGGCGACAGCGAAGAGGCGCTGGCGGTCATCAACCGGGAGAAGTTCGACGGCATCTTCCTTGACCTGGTGATGCCGAAGCTCGACGGCTACCGTCTGGCCAAAGCCGTGCGGCGTTCGAGCTGGAATCCGACCACTCCCATCGTCATCGTCACCGGCAGCAACGACCGCAGGGTGATGCAGGAGGCCTTCCACGCGGGCGGCAACTTCTTTCTGCCCAAGCCGGTGGACCGCAACCGGTTGGCTATCCTGCTGAACACTACGCGCGGCGCGATGCTGGCCAACCGGCGCGGCCTGCAGCGCGCGCCCATGCGCGTGCCCGTGCGTCGCGACCGCGCCGCGGAGATTTGGAGCTGCAACATCAGCGAGCGCGGCATCCTGGTGGAGGGCGACCGCAGCCTCTACGTGGGACAGGAGGTGCGGCTCGCATTCGCGCTGCCGCGGCAGTCAGAGGTCATCACGGTGGAGGGTGTCGTGGCGCGCGTGGATGGCGTCGGAAGAGCGGGCATCGCCTTCCGCCATGTCCGGGCGACCGACCGCCAGCGCATCAGAATCTACGTGGCCGATGAACTGGAGCGCGCGCAGATGCTCGACGCCGAGTTCGCCAAGGCGACCGTGATCTAGGCGGGGACGGCGCTTGCCGAAGATGAGCGCGACGGGATCACGCGGACGAGGAACCCCAGCACCACGCATGCCAGCGCCACGGCAGAGAACGCCGACCGCATCGTCCCCATACCGAGGGCTACGGCGAAGCTGAGCCCCAGTCCGTAGAAGAAGACCGAGTGCGCGCGCGAGCGGAATGGTTCCGAGGCTGGGCCGGCGGTGAGCGCCGCCGCGGCCAGCAGGCTGAACCCGCCGACAAAGACGCCTGCATTCGTCGGGTTCATCTGGTGCAGGGGATTGCTGGTGTCGAGCACCGCGACCGCCAGCACATATGCGTAGTGCACCAGGTGGGCGGCCACGAACGCCCAGAAAGCTTCCCCGCGGCGCGCAAAGAGCGGGGCAAAGCGCGGCGAGCGGGCCGCCAGCGCCACAGCGAAGATGACTGCGGAAAAGCGCGCGGTGTTCCGCGCCGCGGCGGAGAGTCCGGGCCCGAAGGTGTCGTAGCGCAGATAGGCTGCCGCGCCCACGGCCAGGGCGAGCAGCGCGACGGCAGGGATCGTCCAGCGGATGCGCATCGGCCAGATGGTAGCAGACCGGAACCGGGGCAATGCCCTAACCCCTCGCTCGGCGACTCACCTTAATCTCTCCCGTTATCGCATAAAACAACATTGACAAGGGATGTTGATTTTTATATACCCCCAATGTTTCCCAAAAGGTAAAGAGGCGCGCGGAGTGCCTCGTCCCGCCGAAACACAACGGAGATACCACTATGTCGAAGATCGCGAAGCTCACGCTTTCCCTGTTCGTCGTCCTTGCGCTGGCCCTGAGCGCATTCGCGCAATCCGGCACCTCGCGCGTGACCGGCACGGTCCAAGACCGCACGGGCGCGGTGATTCCCGGCGCCACGGTTACATTGACGAACGAAGGGACCAAGGTCTCGTACACCACGCAATCCACCAGCACCGGCCTGTATACCTTTGAAGGCGTGCAGCTCGGCACCTACACGATCACGGTGGAGATGCCCAATTTCAAGAAGTTCTCCTCCACCGGCAACACACTGAACGTGGGCCAGCCGCTGGTGGTGAATACCACCCTGGACGTCGGCGCGGCGGGCGAAGTGGTGGAGGTCTCCGGCACCGCCGAGCTGGTCAACACAAGCAGTTCCGGCAATTTCGGCACCACCATCGACCAGGCGAGTCTGGCGCAATTGCCGATCATCGGCCTCCGCGGACGTAACGCCATCTCGCTGGTGGCGCTGGTTCCGGGCGTGCAGGAAGGCGGCATCCGCTGCAACTCCGGCGGCTGCTCCAGCGTCCACGGCTCGCGTGACCGCGCCTGGAACTACACGTTGGACGGCGTGGACACGAACGAGACCAGCGCCGGCGGCGCCCAGCTCTCGCCCACCCGCATCAACCCGGACGCAGTCTCTGAGTTCAAGGTCATCGTCGGCCAGACCACGGCCGAGTATGGCCGTAACGTCGGCGGGCAGGTCACCATGGTGACCAAGTCTGGCACCAACCAGTTCCACGGCAACGCCTTCTGGTATTACCAGACGCCGGCCATCACCGCGAATGCCTATACCAACAAGGCGGCGACACCGCAGATCCCGCGGCCCCAGTTCGTGCAGAACATCTGGGGTGGCAGCCTGGGCGGCCCGATCATCAAGAACAAGACCTTCTTCTTCGCCAATGTCCAGTTACTGCATGCGGTCAACAGCAGCACGGTGACCCGCACCGTCTTCACGGACACGCTGAAGAAGCAGGGGATCTTCCGTTACGTGGCCACAGGCTGCTCATTCTCGCCGTGCCGCAACCGCAACGCCGGCGAGGTCAATCCTTCCGTCGATGCCAACGGCAACCCGATCGTGCCGGTTTCCACCTACAACCTGATCACGAACGACCCGAACGCCATCGGCCTGGATACGGCAGTGCAAGCGTTCCTGGCACTGGCGCCTTCGCCGAACAATTTCACGGTCGGTGACGGCCTCAACACCGCGGGCTACACCTTCAGCACGCCGCAGCTTGAAGAGCAGGTCGACCTCGTGTTCAAGGTGGACCACAACTTCAACATGAACAACTCGGTGTTCGTGCGTTACGCCGGCGGCCACCAGAACACCCAGGCGGATACGGCCAATTCCGGTCAGCCACCGTTCCCCGGCCTTCCGGCTTCTGTAAATACGCTGCGCCGTCCGCGCAACGTGGCCGTCAACTGGCGCTGGAACCCGGACAGCCGCACTACCAACGAGATGATTCTCGGCCTGAACCGCTTTGCATTCGAGTTCAACAGCCCCACGGACCACCCCCTCGTGGCAGCCGGGCCGTTCAACTTCAACCTGGTGACGCAACCGCTGAACACGCGCGCCGGCAACTCGCGCTTCCTGACCACCTACCAGTTCATCGACAACCTGAGCCGCGTGGTGGGACCGCATGCCATCAAGGGGGGCGTGAACTTCCGCTATGCGCGGCACATTGACCATCGTGGTTCGATCGGCTCGCTCAACGCCTTCCCGCAGGTGAACTTCAGCAACGCTACAAACCCGATCAACCGCACGCTGTTCAACATTCCGACCAACATGGACACCACGGCTGATCGCGGCCGTCTGGAGAACGCCATCAACGACCTGCTGGGCCGCATCGGCCAAGTGCAGCAGGGCTATGTGGCGGGCAGCGACACCGCGTTCAAGCCGGCGCCCAGCTTCAATGCCATGGACCATCGCTGGCCGGAATACGACTTCTACATCCAGGACACCTGGAAGCTGCTGCCGAACCTGACTGTCGACATCGGGCTGCGGCTGGAAGCGCGCGGAGCGCCGGACCTGGTCAGCTTCAAGAACCTCGTCCCGAACCAGCCGGTGGTGTACGGTTCGCCGGCCACCACGAACATCCAGTGGGTGGAAGGCGACTTCTACAACAACGACTGGAACAACCTGGGACCGTCCATCGGCTTCGCCTGGGACCCGTTCAAGGACGGCAAGTCGGCGGTGCGGGCCAACTATCGCCTCGCCTACGACCGCATCAACACCTTCTCGTTCTCCTCGTCGGTGCTGCAGGGCCTTCCGGGTCTGACCTTCCAGCTCACGGATACGTCACAGACCGCCGCTCGGGCGAAGAACTGGCAAATCCCGGTGCCGACCACCACGCCCCTGGCGCTGCGGCAGCTTCCGGCGCAGGGCGTGGGCAGCGTCACCGTGGCTGATCCCAACATGCGGACCCCAAAGGTCAACATGTGGGGCCTGAGCTTGGAACGCGAGGTCATGAAGAACACAGTGGTCAGCCTTATCTACAACGGCCGCCACGGCGTTGGGCTCTATGGTGCCTACAATGCCAACCAGGTGGACATCCGCGGCAACGGCTTCCTGGCGGAGTTCATCAAGATCAAGGCGGATGCCGCCTACAACAGCCCGCTCTTCAACCAGATATTCTCGGCGGATACGCGCCGTGGAGCGCAGACGGGCACACAATGGGCGCGCAGCTCAGCCGGTTTCGGCACCAGCTTCAACCAGAACAACGTCGCTGGCCTGGCGCAGACCATCTCCACCACGGTCTGCACCTCGACGACCTGTACCGCGGGCAACGCCGGCGTCCCGCTGCTGGTCGCCAGCGGTATGCCTTCCACGTTCTTCCAGCCGTTCTCGCAGGTCAAGGGCGGCATGATCGTGCTGGATACCATGGACTACTCCGTCTATCACGGCCTGACCGCGCAGATCGAGCGCCGCTTCTCCAACGGCTTGCTCTATCAGGCGAGCTGGACGTGGTCGAAGTCGATGGACGTGCGGTCGTTCGATCCGACGTTTACGATCGCTTCCACGACGGGCGGCTCGGGACAGTCGTCGGCTTCCACGCCTTGGGACAAAGGCAATCCGCGCTTGAACTACGCTCCTTCGGACATGGACCGCACGCATGTCTTCCAGGGCAACTGGGTGTATGAGCTGCCGTTTGGCAAGGGCAAGCGCTGGGGCGGCAACCTGCACCGCGCGGCGGATGCCATCATCGGCGGCTGGAGCTTCTCCGGCGCCGCCACGTGGCAGACGGGCCGTCCGGCGACGTTCTACGGCGGGTCTAGCACCTACAGCAGCGTGAACCAGACCCCGGTGAGCTGCACCGGACCGTGCGATCCGAACTACGGCGGCGTCTTCCGTAATCCGGCCGCCGGCAACCACCAGTTCTATTACCCCATCACGACGCCGTTCAGCAGCACGACGAACTGCACTGTGCTGGGCGATACGTCACAGCTCTGCATCCCCGGGCCGGGAGAGTTCAGCAACATCGGACGCAACTACTTCCGCCAGGGCATCTATGCCAACCTCGACCTGAGCATCGGCAAGGACTTCCGCATCATCGAAGGCCACAACCTGCAGGCGCGGTTGCAGATGCAGAATGCTACCAACTCGCAGATGTATGACTTCTTCGGCAGCTTCAACATCCAGTCCGGCGTCTTCGGCCGCCTGAAGCAGGACACGGATGGCGTGCGCGGCAACGATGCGCGTCGCATGCAGCTTGCCTTGAAGTACACCTTCTAGCGACTCGTCACATCCCCAGCCCTGCCTTCACCGGCAGGGCTTTTTTCTTTGCTAGAATTGCCGCACTCTCCGCAGGAGTCTCCCAGAATGAAGACGGCCAAGCCCAAGGAAGTACATCTCTATGTCGGCACGCGCAAAGGCGGATTTCTTTTCCGCAGCGACCTAAAGCGCAAGAAGTGGAAGCTCGAAGGGCCGTTCTTTGCGGGCTCAGAGGTCACCACGCTCAGCCGCGACCCGCGCAGCGGCTACCTGTGGGCAGGAATCGTCAACGGCTGGTTCGGTCCGGACCTGCAAGTCAGTAAAGACCGCGGCAAGACGTGGACCAAGTCCATCGAGGGCATCGGCTTTGCGAAAGACCGTGGGCTGAACCTGGCGCGCATCTGGAAGATCGCGCCCGACCGCCCATCGCGTCCGCAGACGTTGTGGTGCGGCGTGGATCCCGGCGCGCTCTTCCGCAGCGACGACGGCGGCAAGCAATGGTACGAAGTCGCCGGCCTCACCCAGCACCCGACGCGCAACCAGTGGACCGCCGGCGGCGGCGGGCTAATGGTGCATGCCATCGTGTGTGACCCGCAGCGGCCGCAGCGCGTCCTGGCAGGAATCTCGGCCGCAGGGTGCTTCCGCACCGACGACGACGGCAAGACGTGGAAGCCCATGAACAAGGGCGTGCTCGCCGACTTCAATCCCGAGCCGAACAAGTATCCCGAGGTCGGCCAGTGCCTTCATTCGATGGTCATGGCGCCGAACGACTCCAACACGCTCTACCAGCAGAACCACTGCGGCGCGTACGCCTCGCACGACGGTGGCGAGAGCTGGCAGGACATCAACAAGGGGCTGCCCTCGCGCTTCGGCTTCGCCAGCGCCATCGATCCGAACGCGAAAGAGACGATATTCCTCATCCCGGAAGACGGCGCGGAGCGCCGCTATGTCCCCGGCGGCAAGCTGATCGTCTACCGTTCGAAGAACGGCGGCAAGAAGTGGCAGAAGCTGACCAAGGGACTGCCGCAGGAGCACGCCTACGTCCAGGTGCTGCGCCACGGCATGACGGCGGACTCGGCGCCGAAGACGGGCGTCTACTTCGGCACGACCAACGGTGAGATCTACTATTCTAGCAACGCGGGTGATTCGTGGGAACTGCTGCGATCGAACCTGCCGCCGGTGCTCAGCGTGCACGCGGCGGTGGTCTAGGGAGTGTTTTGGCCCAGCGCGGCGGCCGCCTGGGTCAGCGCGCTCTGGTTGAATCGCGCCTTCACCGTCTCGCCTGAGAGGATGGTGCTGCGCACCTGCCACACGTACTTCGACTCCTTCGTCCAGCGAAAACCCAGCGCGACTTGCACGTGGTCGCCCGCCCGCAGCGGCACCGGTTCGCGCCACGGCAGGAAGGTGCGGCCAAAGATGGTGCGCGGCGCGCCGGGCGCGTTGCTGAAGCCGATGCCCGGCAGAAGCTCGGAATCGAACCACAGCGCCAGCCCGTGCCCGGTGGCGTCACGACGGACGGTCAGGGAGAAATCAGCAACGACCTCGGGGACGCTGATGGTGGCGTAGTCGAGTGTCGCGTAGCAGACGGGATCGCTGGCCAGCTTATCGGGCGTCGTCCTCACCTTATACATCCAGTCTGTAGCGAGGGGCTTGCCTGCGGACATGTCCACGCCATGGAACGGCTTTTCCCAGAAGCCGACGAGCTCAGCATAAGCATCCGCATCTTCCAGCACTGCGGCCCATAAGGTCTCACGCATCGGAAGGAGCACGCCGCCGGGCTTGAGGAAGCGGTCGCGCGCATCGATGATCGTCCCCAGGCTGCCCTCGAAGAGCGGTTGCTGCCCGTGGATCTCATAGACGATCACGTCGGCGCGCTCCGGGAGCTCCACTTCGGTGGAATGTTTCTGGAAGACCTCGATGCGGTCGGCGCAGCCGTTCTCCGCGGCGATGCGCCTGGCCAAGTGCACCACCGGCGCCATCTCGATGGCGTACACCTTGCGCGCGCCCAGCCGGCAGGCGATGAATCCCCACGTCCCGACGCCGGCGCCCAGGTCCACCACCACCGCGCCGGGCTTTACCGTCTGCTCCAGTGCGGCGAGATAGGCGCGGTTGCGCACCTCGTCTTCCATCATCCAGCTGTATTCACGAAAAGAGTACATGGGCGCTTGAAGTCTGGAGATTATAGCTTGCGTCCACAATGACCTGTGATATAAGGCAGCGCATGGAAAACACTTCCTTCGGCCAAGCTCCCGCACCCGAGCCCGCCGGCGCCGACCGGCAGATGGAGCTGCTGCAGCTTGAGAACTCGCTGAAGTCAGGCGCCAACTGGTTCTACTGGATCGCGGGCCTGACCCTGGTGAACACCATCGCCGCGATGAGCGGCTCCACCTGGCGCTTCATCCTCGGCCTTGCCATTACCCAGATCGTGGACGCCATTGCGGCAGACCTGGGCAGCACCGGCCGCGTCGCCGCGCTGGTCATTGACTTCTTCATCGCTGGACTGTTCGTGGTCTTCGGCGTCTTCGCCAACAAGCAGATGAAGTGGGCCTTCATCGTGGGCATGGGGCTGTTCGGGCTGGACACCCTGCTCGGCGTGCTGGCGCAGGACTGGATCGGCGTGGCCTTCCACGTCTTCGCGCTGTGGGCCATCTCGCGCGGCTACTCGGCGCTGAAGAAGCTGCAGGCGGAGAAGACGTCGATCACTGCATTGAGCCAAACGCCGTAAGCGTCCGCTCCAGGTCGCCATTCTGGAACAGGCGGATGCCCGCGACTCCGGCCGCCCCGGCGCGCACGCATTCGCCTGCATTCTCGGGCGTCACACCGCCCAAGGCGAGCACGGGCAACACGGGCAGCCCGGGCGATGCGGCGCATGCCTCGCCCAGGCGCTTGAGGCCCACCCCGGCAGCGCCATCCTTCTCGAAGACCGGACCAAAGACGGCGACATCCGCGCCTTCGGCCAGGGCTCGGCGGACTTCATCCACCGAGTGGCAGGAGACGCCGATGATGGCCGCGTTGATGCCGGCGGCGGCAAAGATGCGACGGGCGTCGATAGGAGAGATGTCGCCCGCGGGCAGGTGGACTCCGTCGGCCCCGGCGGCGAGCGCGACATCCACGCGGGAGTTCACCAGCAGCCAGGTCTTCTGCCCGGCAGCGCGCACGCGTTCCACCGCCTCGCGGGCCAGCGTTTCCAACTCGCGTGCGGGCAGGTCTTTCTCCCTTAGTTGGATGTAGTTCACTCCAGCGCGGGCAGCCGATCCGATGCGGTCGAGGAGCTTCGCCCGGCGCGAGGCCTCGTCCCCGGAAAACTGAGTCCGGTCAGTGATGTAATAAAGGAGCACTGCCAGCCACTCTATGCCCGGAACGCGCCGCGAGGCAACACGGCGGCCCGGCCAGGTTTCTGTACTAGGGTGAGCCTTCTCGACCAACTGCTGGTGCTGGCCATCCTGGCCATCCCCACGGCGTGCATCGCCTGGACGGTGACGCATGAAGAGGTCTTCCGCGAGCCGCGCGAGTACTTCGAGCGCCGCAGCCGCACGGAGCGCAGCCCCTGGCGGCGGAAGTTCTTCTACCTGTTCACCTGCGAATACTGCTTCAGCCACTATGTGGCGCTGTTCTTCGTGGTGGTATGCAACTTCGCGTTGGTCTTTGACGATCTCCGGGGCTATCTCATCGCATGGCTCTCGCTGGTATGGGTGGCGAACCTCTACATGAGCGCCTTCGGGCGCCTGCGGCTGGACATCAAGCGCGAGCGCGTGGAGATCGAAGAGAAACAGGGAGAAGTGGAGAAGCTCAAAGACGGGAAGCGCGCGGCGTAAACCGCCTCACCCCAGCGTCTTCGCGATCTCCGGCCCTTCGCCGTTGCGGCTGCGCTGCGGCGCTTCCAGATGGTAGCGCGTCAGGTTTTCCTTCAGGATCTGCAGGCCTTCTTCCGGCGTGTCCGCAAAGTGGAAGAGGTCGAGATCGTTCGGGGAGATGGCGCCCCAGTCGGCCAGCGCCTTGAAGTTCACGATACGCTGCCAGTACTCCCGCCCGTAGATGACGACGATGATCTTCTTTGCCAGCTTGCCGGTCTGCGCCAGGGTGAGCAGCTCGAACAGCTCGTCCATCGTGCCGAAGCCGCCGGGGAAGACCACGAGCGCCTTGGCCAGGTACGCGAACCAGTATTTGCGCATGAAGAAGTAGTGGAACTCGAAGTTCAGCGCCGGCGTGATGTAAGGGTTCGGCATCTGCTCGAAGGGCAGGCGGATGTTGAACCCGATCGTCTTGCCGCCCGCCTCCCACGCGCCCAGGTTCGCCGCTTCCATGATCCCGGGGCCCCCGCCGGAGGTCACGACGAAGCGATGGCGCTTGGACGGGATCGACTTGGTCCACTCGGTAAGCATGTACGCCAGGCGGCGCGCGTCTTCGTAATAGCGCGCCATCTCCACCGCGGCTTTGGCGCGCTTTACGTTCAATGACAATTCGCCGCGCTCATCGACACCGCTGATGGCTTCGAGTTCTTCGAGCTCCCCTGGCCCGGCGGCGGGCTGTTCTTCCGGAGGCGCCGGCTTGGCGGAACCGGGTTTCTCCAGCAGCTCCAGCGTGCCTTGGGCGGATGACAGGCTATTGAAGCGGGCCGAGCCGAAGAAGACGACCGTGTCCTGGATGCGCTCCTTGCGGATGCGCGCCAGCGGCTCCCAGTACTCGGCCAGGATGCGCAGGCTACGGCCGTCGGGCCCGCTGGTGAAGGCCGGGTTTTCGTAAGCCAGCGGCGCGCGGAAGGCCTTCGGCACTTCCATCGCTTTCTTCTTTTTCTCTCTGGGGGTCTCTTTCGGTCTATCGGCCATGGGTGCTCAAGGATACAGGATTGGACTGCCTAGCCAGCCTGGGAAACTACTCGCGATAACGTACCGCGTCCGAGATGCCGATCCAGATGTTGATCAGCCCCAACCCGCTGACGGCCCCCCGCAGGAAGCCGTGGTCTGTGATGGCCTTGATGTTCGGGTAGCCGGCCAGCAGGCTGTTCTGGGTCCAGACGTTGGTCCAGGGAATCACCAGCAGGATCATGCCCAGCTCGATGAAGAATATGACATCGATTGCGAGCTTAAGTCGTTGAATCCAAAGGTCTAATCCCCTTGGCTTGGCGTCCGATGGAGGCGGGTTGAGGGCGGTCTCAGGCAAGTTAGGAAGGCGCGCAGCTGTCGGTCAATGCCCCCAAATGTATCACGCAGGCCGGGGGCTCGGGGTATGGATGCCACCGGTGTAAACCGTGCCGTTTGGCACGGTAAATTTTATACGAGAGTGACAACTCGATGCCCACGGGCGGCATCCTAGTGCCGAAGTGTCAGCGCGAAAATTTCGCCGGTCTCCCCCATCCGTACAGTAGTTGCAAGGGCCAGTTGCGATGCTGTAATCTGCGAGTCCGTTCCACGCAGTTTACTTATCGCTAGCGGGCCGTCCCAGATCGAATCGCACGCAGGCCCGCGGAAAAAGACTTCATGGAAAGAGTACCTACAGTCTCCGGCACAACGAACCTGATCGACATCCTCGACCGCGTCCTGGACAAGGGCCTGGTGGTGGCGGGCGACATCCGGGTCTCGCTGGCCAATGTCGAGTTGCTGACCATTCGCATCCGGCTACTGGTCTGTTCGGTCGACAAGGCGGAGCAGATCGGGATGAACTGGTGGAAGTACGACCCGAACCTCACGATGCAGGCGCCGCGGACGGCCCGGCGCGCGACGCTTCCTTCGGCCGTGCCGCGGAAGGTGGCGCCGGGGCGCGTGGAGCCCCGCACCATCGTGGAAGCGCCCTCGCCGCTGCGGCCCCAGGTGAACCGCCCGCCGGCGGCGAAGAAGGTCACGAAGTCGAAGAGCAAACGCAAGTGAACGGTCTTTTGAAACAAGAGAATAAGGAGCCTGCACATGGCTGTTGAACGTGTATCTGGCGGATCAAGTCTTATTGACGTACTAGATCGTGTACTGGACAAAGGCATCGTCATTGACGCCTGGGTACGCATCTCCCTCGTCGGTATCGACCTGATCACGGTCGAAGCGCGCGTCGTAGTAGCTTCCATCGACACGTACCTCAAGTACGCGGACGCTGTGGGCCTGACGGGACTGGTTTCCCGGCCGCAGCTGGAAGGCGCAGAGGCCGAAACGGTGGAGACGATCGAGGAAACCCGCCGGCCTTCGAAGCCGCGTCGCGTGGCTGCGCGCCGTTAGTCAATGGACGCCGGCGGTCCAGGTCCGGAAGGTCGGGTCTGCCCGCCGGCATAGGGATTCCCTGTGGCGTCGGCTGAAATGCGACTCAAGTCGTTAGAACTGGTGAGCAGCGACCGCTCGGCGCTGCCGGACTCCGGGGGCCGCGTCCCCGCGGCGCTCCGGCTGTTGCAGGCCGAGCGCTCCGAGGAGATATACCCCATCCTGCTGGAGGAGATCGTCCGGCTGGGGTTCCCGCGCGCCCTCATCCTGGCGGTCGACTTCGAAAGCGGCGCCATCACCCCCGCCGCCGCCATCCGCTACCAGGAAAAACAACTCCCGCGCTTCCATACTTCGCTGTTCGCCGCCGACAACCCGTTGGTGGGGGTGATGCATGAACTGAAGCCGACCGTCGTCCGCAAGACGGATTACTCCTCGCGCCCGCTCTACTGCCACCCCATCATCTATCGCAACGCCAACGTCTGCTGGGAGGCCGAGCGCGAGCGCAAGGTGGACTGCCTCGCGACGGACAACTACCGCGCCCGCCGCCGCTTGGACCTCGATTCGCAAGTCTGCCGCACCTGCGAGATGCGCGCGTACTCCGCCCTCGCGGTGGTGGAGCTGCACAAGAAGCCGCCTGCGCGCCAGATGCAGGAGCTGGGCGCTCTGATAGAGCTCTCCAATCGTTACCTGTCCCGGCTCTACAAGATCGAGCACTACTACAACCGCATGTCGGACATGGAAGTCACCATCTCCCAGATGAACTCGGTGATGATGAGCATGGCCGACCCCGTCATCCTGACGGACGCCCACCACCAGGTCATCATGCAGAACCAGGCGGCAGCCCGCTTCTTCAAGCTGCCGGAGGTGACGACCGAAGGCCTCGTCCGCGCCGTGGAGCTGAACAACATGCTGTTCTCGGCGGCGCTGTCCTCCATGGCCATGGCCCCGGGCGAGACCCACCGCGACCTCACGCTGGTGGACGCGAGCGAAGGCGAAGAGCTGCTTTTCGAGGCCGTCAGCGTGCCCTCTTACTCGCGCGACGGCATCCCCAGCGGCATGGTGACCGTGATGCGCGACGTGACCGACCTCCGCCGCGCCGACCAGGAGTTGCAGGCCAACTACGAGAAGCTGCGCATCGCCGAAGACATCGTGCGCCAGGACCGCGACCGCCTGAACCTGGTGTTGGAGAACGTCGGCGACCCCATCGTCGTGGCGGACAGCGACGCGAAGACCGTCCTGTTCGACCCCCTCGCGCAAGCGCTCTTCGGGCCGCTGACCGAGACCACCGCCAACACGGTGCAGGTAAAGAACCAGGCCGTGCTGGACGCTTATATCTCGGCTTTCACCTTCTCCTTTGCCAACACGGAAAGCCAGACGCTGAAGCTCATCGACCCGAGCAGCAAGCAGGAAGTCGAGTACGACGCCCGCTCCGGCAAGATCTACGACGAGCGCGGCCAAGTGGCCTACACCGTGACCGTACTCCGCGACTTCTCGGCCATCCGCAAGCTCGAGCAGCTCAAGGTCGAGCGCCGCATGCTGGAGATCGAGAAGTTCGCCGCCGCCGGCCGCCTGGCGGCGACCATCGCCCATGAGGTCAACAACCCCATGGAGGCGATCAAGAACGCCATTTACCTGCTGGCCGGGCGCGTGAACCCGGAAGCCGAGCCGGTCTATGACATCCTGAAGTCAGAGACCGAGCGCGTCGCGCGCATCGTGCGCCAGATGCTGGGCCTCTACCGCAACCAGGAGTCGGTCAAGCCGGTGAACGTCAACACGCTCATCGAGGACACGCTCCTTCTGCTGGCCCGCCAGTTGCAACGCGCGGACGTGGAAGTGGTGCACGATTTCGGCGACCTGCCGCCCGCGGTCGTCGCCGCCGACCAGTTGCGCCAGGTCTTCTCCAACCTCGTCATCAATGCGAAGGACAGCATGACCGGCGGCGGCAAGCTCTGGATCCGCACCCGCCAGGTGGCACGCCGCCATGACCTCCACGGCTGGATCCGTATCCTCATCGCGGATACCGGTTCCGGCATCCCGCCCGAGCTCATCGACACCATCTTTGAGCCGTTCGTCACGACCAAAGGCGAGAAAGGAACGGGCCTGGGGCTGTGGATCGTGAAGGGTATCATCGGAAACCACGGAGGACGGCTGTCAGTGCGCAGCAAAGTTGGCAAGGGAACAGTGTTCAAGATCGAGTTGCCGGTGGTGCGACTGTGAAGGCGCGCGCGCAGAAATTGAAAGTGCTGGTCGTCGATGACGAGGCATCCGTGCTGATGACCTATCGTCTCATCTTGGAACAGCAGGGCTATGATGTCGCCGCCGCCGCCACCAGCCGCGAAGCCATCGACGCGGTGAAGGAAAACGATTTTGACCTGATCTTGTGTGACTTCTCCCTAGAGCAGCAGCACTCCGGCTTTGAGGTCATCGACGCGGCGCGCAGGAAGGACCCCAATGTCCCCTGTGTGCTCCTGACCGGCTATGCCACGCTGGAGACCGCCGACCAGGCAAAGCAGAATGGCATTGAAGTGCTGTACAAACCGATCGACATCGCTGAGTTCCTCCACACTACGTCACGATTGACGAGGCTAAAGCATGAGTCCAACCAAGAAGAGCGTTAAAGCCGCACCCAAGTCCAAGGCGAAGTCCGCCAAGACGAGTGCGCGGGCGCCCCAGCGCAGCGAAGTGATCACGCCGGCCAAGGCGCCGACGCTGGTCAGCACGCCTCCGCCCGCGCCCAAGCCCGCCCCGATGGCGGCGACGCCGCGCCCGGCTCAGGAAGGGCGCTACGTGTACGGCATCATCGAGAGCAGCGCGCCGGAGACCTTCGGCAAGAGCGGCATCGGCGGCGCCGGCGAGACGGTCTACACCGTCCACCATGGCGACGTGGCCGCCGTCGTCAGCAAGACCAGCGTCTTCATCTTCGACCCCACGCGCGAGAACGCGCTTGCCCACGAGCACGTCATCGAGACGGTGATGAAGACCAACACCATCATCCCCATGAGCTTCGGCACCGTCTTCCGCACGGACGATGATATCCGCGAGGTGCTGAAGTCCATCTACCCGTCCCTCAAGGACGTGCTGAAACAGATGGCCGGCAAGCTGGAGTTCGGCCTTAAGGTCACTTGGGACCGCGAGAAGGTCATCGAGGAGCTCAAGCGTGACCACGAGGAGATCCACCGCTTCCACATGGAGCTCACGCGCAAGCATCTGCAGTCCACCTACTTCGCCCGCATGCAGCTCGGGCGCATGATCGACAAGGCCCTGGCCGAGCGCGCCGCCGACTACGTGCGCGAGATCTACGACGCTCTGCGCTCCATCTGCGTCGCCTCCCGCGACAACAAGCCCATCGGCGACAAGATGATCATGAACGCCGCCTTCCTGCTGCAGCGCGAGCGCGAAGGCGACTTCGACGCCGCGGTCAACAAGATCGCCCAGAAGTTCAGCGACCGCCTGAACTTCAAGTACACCGGGCCCTGGCCGCCGTACAACTTCGTCAACATCCGGCTCAAGCTCGAAAGGGGCACGTCGTCCTGACGCCAAGGAAATGATCTTCAGCCTGCTCAGCCTGCCGCTCGACGGCTTCAAGTTCATCCTCAACACCCTGGTCAAGGTGGCGGAAGAGCAGTGGACGGACGATGCCCCGCTCAAGCAGCAACTGCTCGAACTGCAGGTTCTGCTCGAGAACGGCGACATCACCGAAGAAGAGTACGTGGAGACCGAGGCGAAGATCCTGCGCCACCTGCGCGAGATCCAGGAGCGCAAGCGCGAGCTGGCCGGCGCCGAACCCCGCAACGAGGAAGGCCTCTCCGGCAAGGTGCAGGAAGGCTCCGGCGCCTCGGTGACCTTCGGCCATCAGGAACGAGATTGACTCATTTCTTCATTGATTCATTGCGTCAGCCGCACCGGTTTTTCAATGACCCAATGAGCCAATGAGTCGATGATTCAATCATCCCTTCCCCTACAATGAACCCATGGACCACTGCCTAGCCTGTGGGCGGGAGCTCCCTCCGGGGCAGGGCGAGGTGTGTCCGGAGTGTCAGGCACAGGGGAAGCTGGCGTCGTCCGCGGGCGCCAAGGCCGCATTCCCACATCGCGTTACCCTGGTATTTCTCCTCAGCAACGTGGGAGGCTTCCTCCTGATGGTGGCCATGGGTGTGAGCTTTACCGACCCGTGGGTGGGCCACCTGTTCGCCTTCGGCGGCACGCAGGGCTACGCGACCCTCATCCAGTTGCAGGTTTGGCGCCTGCTGACTTCCAATTACCTGCACGACGGCATCATCCACCTGATGCTGAACATGTATTGCTTGTGGGGATTAGGGCGGCTGGTGGAGTTGTTCTATTCCAAGCTCGATTACGTGTTGCTGTACACCTTTGCCGGCATCGCCGGCAGCGCCCTGGGCGTGGCGGTGCACCCGAACTCGGTGAGCGTGGGCGCATCCGGGGCCATCTTCGGCCTGGCTGGCGTCTTGTTGACCACGCTGCGCTATGGGCGTCTGCCGCTGCCCGATCCGAGCCGCAAGCTGCTCTTCCGCGACATCCTCCAGTTCGCCGGCATCAACCTGGTGGCGGGATTGTTCATCCCGCGGGTCAGCAACGCAGGCCACATCGGCGGACTTGTCGCCGGGCTGCTCGTCGGGTGGCTGATGGGCAAGCACCTCGACGCCAGCCCCGCATCCAAGTCCCGGCGCACCAGCTACTGGGTCTGGCTCTGGCTCGGGCTGGCGGTGGCTTTCCTCGTATTCCGCGTGCTCAGGGTCGGGTGGATTTTCGTCGATTAGGCCACCGTTCCTACTGCATCCGCTTCAGCACCGCGCTTGACCGTTCATCTGCCACGATGCGGCGGTTGACCTTGTTCCACTCCTCCAGCGACGGCAGCGGCAAATACACCTGCTCGATCTTGTAGGTGCGCTTGTACTGCAGCACCTTGTTCTCAAAGGTGCTGGCACTCGAGTAGCTGATGGCGCCGCTGGTGGCGTTTACCGGCGGCGGCAGCTCGTCGGCCACCATGCCATCCGGCAGCGTGATGCGGAACTCGTCGGTGTGGAGCGTGGGCGCATCCAGCTCCACGGCATACCGCCGCTCCTTCAGGTCGAAGATGCCGCCTGACTTGCTCCCGAAGACGCGCGGGCGGATGAGCGTCAGCGGCCCCGCGCTCTTGGCATAGCCCTTGGCCGTGAAGCTGTATTTCACGATCAGCTCTTTGTCGTACTCCTCCAGGTTCTCCACCTGGTAGTCGTTCAGGGTGAAGCCGGTGAGGAAGGTGGAGAGGAACGACTCCATCTTCTGCACGCGCTGCGGCTTTTCCATGGCAATCAGCTCGGCGCGGTATTCCACCGCGTTGGCGCCGAAGCGTACTTCGCGCACCTCTCCGGAGAGCGTGCCGTCCGGGTCCAGCTTCAGGTTGCCGACCCGTTGCAACTGGTTGGCGACGGGCTGCTGCAGCGGCAGGTCGATCATCTCGCCGCCCTCCTCGGTGACCAGCAGGCCGTGGTTGGACTGCAGCGAGGGCGGCAGGTAGCCCACCGGCGTGCGCGAGTCGGTGGGGTCGAAGATGAGCAGCCGGCCCAGTTTCGGGTGCGTGACCACGCTGTGCAGGTCTTTCGTCTCCAGGCTGTCCGGCACCTTGATGGCCAGCACCACGTGGTTGAAGTTGTTCATGCTGGCAAAGTCACGCGCCACGTAGCCGCGTTCGGTGTGCACCACCACGTAATGCGATTCCATCCCGATATCGCGCAGCATGGTGCTGAGCAGCGTGACCTTGTCCTTGCAATCGCCATATTTATTGTTGAAGACGCTGGCCGCGTAGTTCGGCTGGTAGCCGCCGATGCCGATCTCGATGGCCACATACCGCACGTCGCGCTGGGCGAAGGCGGCGAGGGCGCGGATCTTGTCCAGCGGGCTTGTCGCCCCGCGCGTCAGCTCCGCCACCTTCCGCTGGATCTCCGGCGAGGAAGTGCGGCGGCCGCTGGTGAGCCCGGCATACCATTTGCCGACGTCATTCCACGAGCCGTGGCTGGTGCCCTTCGCCGCGGATGGCGGGATGAGGACCACGGCCAGGCGCGCCGCGACAGCGCGCACCGTGGGCATCGAAGGCTCGCTCTTGATCTCCGGCACGTCGGCCACTTCCCAGATGTAGCTGCCGCCGCTGCCGGAGGGCTGCACCTCGGGGTGGTTCCGCCAGTGCGCTTTCATCTCCCAGCCGGCGGGCAGCACGAGCATGTAGCGCGCCTTGCGGGTGGGGATGTCCTTCTGGAATGACCATACGTCTTCGAGCGCGAACGGGCGGTGCCGCTGCTCAAACTCAAAGCCGACGACCGAGCCCGGCTCCGCTTCCGGCAGGCGCAGCAGCTTGTAACGCGTGTCCTCATAGAAGGAGTCGTTGAACAGCATCGTCTCGATGGCGTCCTTCTCCTTCACCTCGTACTCGCCGCCTTTGGCCGGGATCGTCCACCCCATCAGGCTGCTGAGTTTGGTCTCCTTGTCGAAGTACACGACCAACTCGCCCAGGTCGCGGCCTTGCGACCGCAGGATGCGGAAAGCCTTGCGGTATGTCGTGCGGATCTCGCCCGACTCCATCACGCGGGTGACCTGTTCGGAGTAGACCTGGACGCCGCGGACGTCGTCCTTGTAGGCGGGCAGCGGCGCGCGGGCAGCCTCGCGCAGCCACTCCGGGGCCCCGGCCAGCGCCGGCACGCACAACAGAAGGAGAACAGCAACAAGACGATGCGGCTTCATGTTACTGCCCCATCCGCAGGACGACGTTCTCCCGGTCATGGCCGTTCACCTGGCTGTAGAAATCGCGCAGCGCAGGGTAGTGCCGTTGGTGATAGACAAAGCCGTCCACCGAGCGGCGGCGCAGCACCTTCAGCAGGCCGCCGGCGTTCTCCCAGCGCGTGTCGTAGTAGGCGAAGTCGGTCTGCAGCACCTGCGGCTTGGGCAGGTTCTCCACCTTGGTGCCGTTGGGCAGGGTGATGCGTACGCTCTCGATCTCCTGGAACGGGTACTGGTAGTAGACCGGGCCGTTGCGCTTGGCGAACTCGAACGGGTTTGAGGTGCGCGACTGGAAGACGAGCATCGGCAGCAGCGTGCGCGAGCCCACGCTGGAGGTGACCGAGGGGATGGTGACGTCGAACTCCAGGGTGAGCGGCTTCTCGCCGTCGGTGGCGTTCCCGATGCGGGTCAGCTTCACCTTCGTGCCGGCTGGGAGGCGGTTTTCCAGGCTGGTCTCGTAGGATTTCTTCTGCTCCACCTCGTCATTCTCGATGGCGTCGATGCGGCGCTCGAGCGCTTCCTGGCCGGTGTATTCCATCGTGACCTTGCCGGTGAGCGCGCCTTCTTCGTCCATGGTCAGCTCCGCGACACGACGCATGATGGCCTCATGGCTGTTGGGCGCGGGCGTGCGGAAGAAGGTGCCGCCCTGCTTGTCCAGACGCAGCGCCTCCACGCCCGTGTTCTCCCACGCCAGCAGGCCGAACGGGCAGAAGGGCGTGGCCGGGTCGAGCAGGATCTCTTTATCGTTCGACTGGGCGACGGCGATCTCGCTGTCCAGTTGCCGCCAGTCCAGCATCTGCTTGTTGAAGATCTGGGCGTCGCGCTGGCTTACGCGCACCACGTCCGCCTGCAGCCCGGCGGCGCGCACCAGGGCCACGAACAGCCGGTTGATGTCCCGCCGGTACCCGTAGCCGTTCTTCCACACGTCCTCGACGTGGTTGTTGTCTTTGGGCGTGACCCGCTTTTGCTCTTTCTCCGTCTTGGTGGACTCGTAACTCAGGTTGCGGATCTGCTGCACCCGGGCATAGATCTTGCGCAGCTTGGTCTCGTTGTCGTCCGTGGGGCCTACGATGGTCGCCACTGCGGCGCGGATCCCGCCCCGCTTCCCGATGAACGACTCAGCGCCCTCGTACAGCTCCTTGCCGATCTTCTTCCAGTATTCGTCCGGATTTTTCGCGTTGTCGGAGCGGTAGAAGAAGTCGATGCGCGGGATGAGCTGCGCCTCTGGCAGCGAGAACTGCTCCTCCTCGTACGCAGGCACGTTCTCCAGGTGCATGATGAAAGAATCGCCCTTTGATTCCGGCGACTTCATCCCCGGTCCCAGCACGCTCATGTAGGTGGCATAGGCGGTGCCGCCCAGGTACGGCTTCAGCGTAAGCTTCGCCTTGGCGATGAACATCTTCTTCTGCAGCTTCCAGGTGGTGTTCAGCAGCGCGCTCTGGTCCCACTCGGTGCGGTAGCGGTACTCGATGATGCTGCCCGGCCGGACGTCCGGCATGGTGAAGGTCTTGGCCCGGACCTCGTAGTTGCGCAGCTTGAGCACGAGCTTTTCGAAGACCTTGCCGTTGAAGGGCACGATGGTGCCGTCCGGCTGGATGGTCCGCGCCTTGATGTCCTTGATGCTGAAGCTGTCCCGGTCGTAGGGAATCTCGATGTCCGCGTGCTTCTTGCCTTCTTCGGTGAAGATCTTGATGCGGTAGTACTCGATGGACTGGGAGGTCACATCGTTGGCGTCAATGACCCACTCCAGGATCATGGCGTGGGTGCCCGGTGCGGCCGGATTGTCCTTCATGGCCAGTTCCTGGGGCGATACCTGCTTGACGAACTCCTGGGCTGGAGCGGGCAGGGTGAAAACGGCGGCGAGCAGGGCGAAGCATGCGAAAACAGGGGCTTTACGGATGGACATGACTCCCTCTGGGATGGGTTTGCTGACGCTTAAGTTAAAGCCCGGGGCTTCCCGGGGCAATGCTAAAAACTTCCAAAAAACACCCTAGATTCGGTACCATATATATGCGTTTGTAAGAAGCGGTCGTGAGCAGTAACTGCACGTGCATTGCCTGCCTCAGCTGTCCTCCCTTCGATCCAACGTAATATCAAACTAAAGGAACACCAGTTTCATGGAACAAGGAACAGTGAAGTGGTTCAACGACGCCAAGGGTTTTGGTTTCATCAGCCGCCAGAATGGTGAGGATGTCTTCGTGCATTTCTCCGCCATCCAGGCATCGGGCTTCCGCAGCCTCAAAGAAGGCCAGGCCGTGCAATTCAACGTCGTGCAGGGACCCAAGGGCTGGCAGGCCGAGAACGTTCAACCCCTCTAATCCTCCTCGGTTTTAGCGGGTTGAAAATATCACATGGGGCGGCGCCCGCGCCGCCCTTTTTGTTTGTCATCGCCATGTAATTCCATTTCGGGAATTTCAGGCCTACGTAAAGGACTCATTTTGCAGAACATACGCAACATCGCCATCATCGCCCACGTCGACCACGGCAAGACCACCCTGGTCGACGCCATGCTCCGCCAGAGCGGCACCTTCCGCTCCAACGAGGCCGTCGTGGACCGCGTGATGGATTCCAACGACCTCGAGCGCGAGCGCGGCATCACCATCCTGGCCAAGAACACCGCCGTCTTCTACCACGACGTGAAGATCAACATCGTCGACACCCCCGGCCACTCCGACTTCGGCGGCGAGGTCGAGCGCGCCCTCAAGATGGTGGACGGCGTCATGCTGCTGGTCGACGCCAGCGAAGGCCCCCTGCCCCAGACCCGCTACGTGCTGGCCAAGGCGCTGGAGCAGCATCTCCCTCCCATCCTGGTCATCAACAAGATCGACCGCCCGGACGCGCGCCCGCAGGAGGTGCTGAATGAGGTCTATGACCTGTTCATCGACCTCGACGCCCGCGAAGACCAGCTCAACTTCCCGGTGCTCTACACCAACGCCAAGCAGGGAACCGCTTCCACTGAGGTCAAAGGCGGCGGGGAGAATCTCCAGCCGCTCTTCGACGCCATCCTGAAGACCACGCCCCCACCCAAGGGTGACCCCGACGCGCCCTTGCAGATCCTGGTCGCCAACCTCGACTACAGCGACTACCTGGGACGCATCGCCATCGCGCGCGTCGTCAACGGCACGCTGCGCACCGGCGAGGAAGTGAACATAGCCAAGCTCGACAAGACACTGCAAAAGACGAAGATCACCAAGCTGTTCAGTTTCAGCGGCCTGAAGCGCACGGACATCGAAAAGACGGAGCTGGGCGACATAATCGCCGTGGCCGGCGTCGAGGGCATCACCATCGGCGAGACCATCACCAACGTTGAGAACCCGGCGCCGCTGCCGCCCATCACCATCGACGAACCCACCATCGCGATGCAGTTCACCATCAACACCTCGCCGCTCGCCGGGCGTGAGGGCCAGTTCGTGACCTCGCGCAACCTGCGCGACCGCCTGCAGAAGGAGCTGTTGACCAACGTCTCGCTGCGCGTGGAAGAGCTCACGCCGGAGACCTTCAAGGTCGCGGGCCGCGGCGAGCTGCAGCTCTCCATCCTCATTGAGATGATGCGCCGCGAGGGCTACGAGCTCATGGTCGGCAAGCCGGAGATCGTGACCAAGGACCTCAACGGCAAGCTGATGGAGCCAGTCGAGCGCCTCACCATCGACATCCCGGAGGCCTTCGTCGGCGTCGTCATCGAGAAGCTGGGCCAGCGCAAGGCCACCATGACCAAGATGAACAACCACGGCTACGGGCGCGTGCGCCTGGAGTTCAAGTGCCCCAGCCGCGGCCTTATCGGCCTGCGCAGCGAGCTGCTCACGGACACCCGCGGCACCATCGTCATGAACTCGCTCTTTGACGGCTACACCGAATGGCTGGGCGAGATCCCGCACCGCCTCACCGGCGCCCTGGTCTCCGACCGCGCCGGCGTCACGACTTCTTACGCGCTGTGGAACCTGCAGGAGCGCGGCGAGCTCTTCGTCGGCCCGGGGACCGAGGTCTACGAGGGCATGATCGTCGGCGAGAACGCGCGTGACGTGGACCTCGACGTCAACGTCATCCGCGAAAAGAAGCTGACCAACATGCGCTCGTCCGGCGCCGACGAGGCCATCCGCCTGGTGCCCCACAAGGCCCTGAACCTGGAGCAGGCCATCGAGTTCATCGCCGAGGATGAGTTCGTGGAGGTCACGCCCAAGAACCTGCGGCTGCGGAAGAAGATCCTGCAGGCGAACCGCAGGCCGAAGAAGTAGGTCTTGACGCCCCCGGGCGGCCCTCTAAGGCCGCCCGGCCCCGCCTATCAGGGCTTTTGCTGGGGCGGGCCCCCACCCTTTTGTGTTAACTTTATCGGCCTATAAGCTTACGGGCATCGTTTTGGCCAAAGTGGCCGCTGGCACAGTTAAGATAGCGGTTTCAGCCCCTATCCCATCCCCGGACCCTCAGGGCGGCGGTCCCTTCCGGAGAGGGCAGGCGCGGAAGGTCATCCACTTTCCGGCGGTCCCGCGCGGCCGGTTTCCCGGGGGTACGAGAGAGTCTATGGCGCTCGGTTTCGGATTCAACAAGGCAAAGGTCCTCGCCTCGGCGGAGAAGTATGTGCAGCAGGGCAAGCTGCAGAACGCCATCGCCGAGTATGAGAAGGTCACCAAGGAAGACCCCAAGGACCTGACCGTCCTGAACACCATCGGGGACCTGTATTCGCGCGTGGGCAACAACGACCACGCGGTCATCTACTTCCGCAAGGTGGGCGACGCCTACGCCACGCAAGGCTTCACCGTAAAAGCCATTGCGATGTACAAGAAGCTCACCAAGCTGGCGCCCCACGGCCTGGAGAACCTGCAGAAGCTGGCCGAGCTGTACACCGTCCAGGGCCTGTACAACGACGCGCGCGCCCAGTACGTGGCCGTCGCCGACGCCCACCTCAAGAACGGCAACAACGACGACGCGGCTAAGACCTTCCAGAAGATCCTGGAGCTGGATCCCGACAACACGGTGATGCAGCAGAAGCTGGCCGACCTCTACATCAAGCTGGGCAAGAAGACCGAAGCGCGCAACATCTTCTTCACCGCCGCCCAGTCGCTCTACAACAAGCAGGCCATGGACAACGCCGGCGAGGCGTTGGACAAGGTGCTGGCCCTCGACCCGAAGAACGTGGACGCGCTGCTGCTCAAGGGCGCCATCGCGGCCGAATCCGGCGACGGCGCCGCCGCCATCGAGGCGCTCAAAGACATCCCGGACATTGATTCGCGCCCGGACGCGCTGCGCAGCCTGATCCGCGCCCACCTCCAGCTCAAGCAGTTCACTGAAGCGGCACCCATCGCCAGCAAGCTCATCACCGTGCACAACGACCTGACTGGCGTGAACTGGCTGGCCGAGGGCCTCATCAACGCGGGCCAGTTCGCCGAGGGCATCCAGCTCTACGAGCAGCATGCCGACAAGGTGCTGGCCGCCAACGGCCCGGCGCTGGTGCAGTCGCTGACCGCTTCCATCGCCAAGGTGAAGGAGAGTTCGGCGGCGCTGGAGTCGCTGAAGAACCTGTTCCGCAAGGCGAATGAGACCAGCCACGACGCCGAGATCAACGAGCTGCTGGCGCACGCCTACGTCACCGAAGGCAACCTGGTCAAAGCCAAGGAGCTGTATCACCAGCTCGCGCAGAACGAGCCCGAGAACCCGCTCCACCAGCAGAACTACAAGCAGGTCATCGGCCTGCTGGGTGAAGATTCCGCTGTCAAGCCGCTCACCGCGGAGCAGGCGCAGCAGCCCATCATGGTGGACGAGGCCGAGTCGGAAGCCGGCGCGGTCATCCACCACGAGTACGACACTGAGACCGCAGCCGCCGTTCAGGCCGCACTCACTGACGCCGAGCTCTTCGAGTCCTACAACCTGCCGGCCAAGGCCGTGGCGCCGCTGGAAGCGGGACTGAAGAAGGCTCCGCGCGATTCCAATCTCCACGCGCGCCTGGTGCAGGTCTACGTGAAGCTCGGCCGCTTCATGGAAGCGGCCCGCAGCTGCAACATCCTCAAGGACGTCTTCTCCGAGCAGGGCCACAGCGCGGACGCCGCCAAGTACGCGGAACTGGCCGGCAAGTATCTGGCCCAGGCGGGCGAAGGCGCCGTCCTGCCCTCGGAACCGGCCGCCGCCCCCCCGGCCATCTCGATGCCGGTGGAAGAAGCTCCGGGCGTGACCGAGTTCGGCTTCGCCATGGAGACGCCCGCTCCTGCGGTGTCCCCGGAAGATTCCTCCGTCAACCTCATCAACCTGGCTGCGGCCACGGCCCCAGAGCCGGTTGCGCCTCCCCCGACTCCGCCCGCCGCCTCCGCCGACGACTGGGAGAGCATGCTGGTCGTCGATTCCGACTCGGCTGCCGCGCCCGCTGGCGCGACCATCGAGATGGACGTCGCGCCGCCCGCGGCCGCGCCTGAGATCGCGATGACGGTGGAGCCGCCCGCGGCGGGAGAGTCTGTCTCCGAGTTCTCGTTCGAGAGTGTCTCCGCAGCGCCTGCGGAAGAGATTTCCATGGTCGTGGAGCCGCCGGCGCCTGAACCGCCACCCCCGCCACCGCCGCCGAAGGTCGTTGCGCCGCCTCCGCCTCCGCCACCTCCACCGCCTAAGCCGGTGGAACCGCCGCCACCGCCGAAGGTCGTGGCGCCGCCGCCTCCACCGCCGCCCCCGCCGCCGAAGCCGGCTGCGCCGCCCGTCGCGGCCGCAAAAGCTGCGCCCGCAGACGACATGGACCTGCTCGGCGACCTGGTCTCAGATCTGGAAGAATCGCTGGGCGAAGGCGGCTTTGGCGCGCCTCCGCCTAAGACGACGCCGACGCCCGCGCCCGCTGCCCCAGTGGCATCGGCCGCCGCGGCTGCCGCGTCGGCGCCGGTCATTCCGCCGCCCGCTCCGGTCGCGCCCGAGTCTGTCCCGGCGGGCTTCAGCTCCATGGGCCACGAGATCGCCGACGCCAAGCCGGAGATCGAGCACCACGAGGCCGTCAGCGAACTGACCGACATGTTCTCCGAGTTCAAGGAGGACGCCGAAGCCAGCGCGGGCGAAGCCGAAGATCCGGACACGCACTACAACCTCGGCATCGCCTTCAAGGAAATGGGCCTGCTCGACGAAGCCATCGGCGAACTGCAGAAGGTCTGCCACGCCGTCGATAAGGGACACCCCTTCAGTCAGGCCGTCCAGGCCTACACCTGGCTGGCGCAATGCCTCGTCGACAAGGGCGTGCCGCAGGCTGCCATCCGCTGGTACGAAAAGGCGCTCAAGGTCCAGGGCCTCAACGAGGACAGCCGCCTGGCCGTCTACTACGACATGGCGTGCGCCTACGAGATGGCGGGCGAGCAGAAGAAGGCCTACCAGACGTTCATGGAGGTCTACTCGTCGAACATCGACTACCGCGACGTGGCAGATCGGATCAAGGCCCTGAAGGTGTAGGTGTGAGCCGTTAGCCTGTAGTCGTCTGGGAGGCGGCCGTGGCCCGCCTCGGCTGCGTCTGGGGCAAGCCTTTGCCCCACTTTCTCTGCGCGGAACCTTGTCCCGCGCAACCTCCAGCCATAGAATCGCGGCCATGCCCCAACGATTCCGCGAACTGCTGAAGCGTGAATTCGCCGCGCGCCGACGCGTCAACCCGCGCTGGTCGTTGCGCGCGTTCGCCGCTCTGCTGGGCGCCGACCATTCCACTCTGTCGCAGGTCTTGCGCGGGAAGCGGCGCCTTCCGGTGCGCAGCCTGCGTCAGTGGGCAAAGCGGCTGGGCCTGGCGCCGGAGGAAGTCGTTGCCTATGTGGCCGCGGAACACCTGCCTGATCCGCACGTGCTCGCCCGGGAGGCGCAACTCCTCCATTGGACCGCCGAGGCCACGGCGTTGATGACCGAGTCAGTGCACTGGCATCTCTTCGATGCCTGTCAGTACCGCGCCGTTCGTCCCGATGCGCGGCGGTTCGCGGCGCGGTTCGGGGTTTCCGCAGATGAAGTCAATATCGCTTTTTCTCGGCTCCTCAGGCTGGGGCTGCTGTCGACGGACTCTCAGGGCCGGTGGAAGAGCGCACTCGGGCGTCGGGTGGAGGTGCGCTCCGGCTTTCAGCGTACTGCGTTGGCCCGCGTGCGGGCATTGGCAGCGAAAGAATCTTGATAAGGAGTGATACCGACCATGGCAAATCCTGTCGTCCAGTTCCAGATCCTCTCCCGTGACCCGGAAGCGACCGCGCAGTTCTACTCCACCGTCTTCGATTGGAAAGTGGATGCCAATAATCCGCTGGGTTACCGGCGCATCGACACCGGTTCGCCCGAGGGTGTTCAGGGCGGCATCTGGCCCGCTCCGCCGCAGGCGCCGGTCTTCACCCAGCTTTTCATTGCGGTGAAGGATGTGCAGGCCGCAGTGGAGAAGGCGCAGGGACTGGGCGCCACTCTGATCATCCCTCCGACCACTTTGCCGGAGGGCGATGAAATGGCCGTCCTGCACGATCCTATGGGGATGTCGTTCGCGGTCTGGCGGCGCTGACTACTTATCCAGCAACTTCCCCAACGGCCCCAGATCCAGATTCAAGTCTTCCGGTTTGAGGCCAAAGGTCGACGTCAGTTCATGGATCTTCTGTTCCAGCTTCATCAGCGCCTGCCCCATCTCTTCGACTTGTGCGTCAGTGAGGGAGCCGCCCTCCATGCGCCGGATGGCCTGCCGCTCAAGCAGTTGCCGCAACAGCTCGATGAGCGTGAGCACCAGCTTGGCGAGCCCCTGTTCGATCGTCTCTGGCGTGCAATCGACGCGCTGCTGCCCGCCCGCGGCCGCAGCCTGGAGCTGGCGCTTCAGGTCGGCGACGGCGGCTTCCACCTCGCCGGGCGTGATCTTGCGGGCGTCGGTCATTGTTTCTGTTCCAGGGAGACGTCAGGATAGCAGTTGACGAACTCCGACGGCGGCCACGGGCCGGAGACCCGCAGCGAAGCTTCGCCCAGCGCGGCGATCTTCTCGCGGAACTGCGCTTCCTCCCCTCGCGGGATGAGGGCGAAGAAGCGCCCGGCGCGCTGGCGCCACTCGCGGCCCGGTGCGGCCGACTTCACCCGGTTTTCCAGTTCCACGACCTTCTGCGCCGCGTCGAACTTGGCCTTCATGTAGGCGGTGCCTGATGTCGTTGCCGCCACCGCTTCCGCCACCGGCGGAGGGAGGCGGACTTCCATCTGCACCAGGTCGCGTAGGCGCTGGAGGTCGGCGAGATAGGCGGGGGCGTGCCGGTCCAGGAAAGCCTCGAGGGTGCTGATCTCGGCCAGCATCGCAGGAAAGCGGAAGGGAATCACCGCACGCTGCTGGAAGACGTGATGGATGGCCCAGTGGAAGTCGAGGGCATCGCGCTTGAGCTCTTCTGCCGAGCCGCCGCCGAACTGGTCATAGCGGGAGAAATAGCAGGCCAGGTCGCCGCGCGTCACCGCTTCCACCGCAGCGCCGCGCACCCCGCGCGGAGGGAGTTCGGCCTGCGCGTCCGCCTCCGCCATGCAATAGAGCAGCAGCATCACGTCCGCGGCGCGAGCGGCTTGAGTTCGGGCGGCAGGTGCTTCATCGCGGTCTCCACCGAAGTCAGCACCAGGCTGAGTCCCACGTACACCAGGTCCACCCCGGCCAGCGAGATGACGATGCTGCCCTGCACGACCACGCCGGAATTCAGGACGTTGTCCAGGATCTCGACCAGCGAGATGTCCTGCTCGTCGTCGGCGCCAAGGCGGATGCTGTGCGGTGTGGCCATAAAGTGGTTACTCGACGAAAGAATACGGGGGCCAGGGGCCTGTACATTCGATGCGCCGCGCGTCGCCCCAGCGCTGGGCAAAATCTTTCAGGACCGCGTCCCACTGCTTGCGTTTGGCCTTGGGCAGCAGGAACGACGCCTGCCATTGCAGCCCCGGCTGCGCCCCGCTGACCTTGCCTGAGGGCGCCACCGCCCGGCTCAACTTCTTGAGCGCCGCGGCCAGCTTCTCCGTCTCGGCGTCCGGGCCCTTGCTGCGCGCGGTCACAGCGAGCGCCTGGGCCTTCTGCCGCAGGTAGTCCTGCCCGGAGGCCGCGCTGAAGGCCGCTCCGGTGGCGGTCGCCGGAGTGGTGACGAAGACCTTCACGCCCCACTCCTCCGCGCCCGTCACACGCTTGAACGCCGCTTGGATCTCTTTCTTCCGCGCGGCGAGGTGCTTGGCCAGGGAATCGTCGCTGACGAAGACTGTTCCGAAGCGCGCGGGCAACAACTCCGCGCCCGCACTGATGGCCGCGACCGCGCGCTGGTGCAGCACGCTGGCTTCAGCCAGCCACTCCAGGTCCTCCATGCGGCTCTCGAGATTGCGCACAAAGCCCGGCGAGACGCGCGTGACCCAGCAGGTGAGTCCGGAAACGGGAATGGCTTCGACCGCGTGCGTGTTGTCGACGCCGATGGCCGCGATCTTGGTCGCCTTCTTCCCGGCCGAGACACCATAGAAATACAGCGGCCCCGCCGCCTTGGGATCCGGACGCGATGCGGCCTTCTTCATCTTTTTCAGGCGAGCTGCCATAGTCGTTGCGTGAACTCAGTAAGCGCCTTGCATCCGGCGACCTCGCCGCCGAAATCTTCCACCAGGTAAAGCGACTTCTTCGGATACTTCTTCGCCAACGCTGCGAGCTGCTTCTGCTGCCATCCCGCCGCGCGCGCGCAACGCGGGCAGTCCGGCCTTTCCTGCGCCACGCGGTTGATGAAGATGCTGCGCGCCGGCGACTTCATCTGCTTTAACGCCGCCAGCAACCGCTCCGTTTCGCGCACCGCCAGCGGCTCCGGCAGCAGCACGCAGGCCACGCGGGTGGCCTTTGCATCCTGGAGCCGGCGGCTCAATTCGCGCAGCCGCTGGCCCAGCGTCGCAATCTCCACCGCCGCATCCTGAGCGAGGGGTAGTGTACGGTGCGCTGCCAGGCTTTTCAACAGCAGCCGGGTCCACTCCAGCATCCGCTCCGGCGTGCGCAGCAGCTCCAGCGCGTGCCCCGTGGGGGCCATGTCGATGATCACCGTGCCGCGTCCGCCCTCTAAAAGATCCAGGATGCGGAAGATGGCGAAGATCTCATCCACCCCCGGCGGCACGATGTCCAGCAGGGAAGAGAAGACCTGGCGGTCGAAGGTGAGGTCCACGTGCACGCCCCCCCGCGCGCCGCTGGTGAAGGCGTTGTCGATCTTGTCCTTCATCTGCCCGGCCCAGGCGCGAAACTCGGCGGTGGAGTCGAGTTCCAGCGCGCGCAAGCCCTTGTCGTTGAGCACGCTTCGCGGCTCCGGACCGATCTCCGCCTGGAAGACGTCATCCAGCGACGGCGCCGGATCCGTGGAACAAACGGTGACCGCGCTCTTCGGATGCGTCTTGCGCTCGCGAAACGCCAACGCGGCGGAGATGGTCGTCTTGCCCACCCCGCCTTTGCCCAGCGTGAAAGCCAGGGGCGCGCCCACGGCGGGCCACGGCGCGGACTTCATGCGCACTCTGCCGGAGCGTGCCGCCCGAGCCGAAACCTGGAACTTCTTGTCATCGAACACATGCGCGCCGAACTGCCCCAGCATCGCCGCGCCCAGGATCGGCTGCCCGGGATCTTCGGCCAGGTGCACCGGCGTGCGCGCAAACGACTTTTTCAGGAACGCCAGCGCGCGCTTGGTCCGCGCCGCCCGCGGCCCGCACCGCCCGCACTTCGACGCCGTGCGCACCACGCGGTTCAGCACGATGGCGCGTACCTCCAGCCCGGAATCGCGCAGTTGTGCCCGCGCCCGCGCGGCTTCATTCAAGGAAAACGTCTCCGCCGATGTGACCAGCACCAGCTCCGCTGTGGGTCCGGTCAGCGCCTGCACCAGTTCGGCCGCCATGCGGTCCCACTCGGCGACGAACTCCTGCGAGATGCGTCCGCTACCGCCGAAGCGCTGCGCCAGCCACTGGTCGCGGCTGCCCGCCAGGTCCAGGAAGTGCAGGAACTGGCGAAAATGCTGCGGCAGCTCGAAAAGCCGCAGGGTGTGGCCCAGCGGCGCCGTATCCACCACGACGCGGTCGTACTCGCCGGCTTGGAGCAACTCGTGTATGGCGAGCAGCGCGCTGATCTCGGCCATGCCGGGCATGGTGGTGTCGAGCAGCGGCTCAAGCTCGGCGCGCGAAAAGATCGTGCCGTTCTCCAGCAGGTCGAGCATGACCTCGCGATACGGCTTTAGGAACTTGCGGAACTGCGCCGCCGCGTCGATCTGCCACACGTCCAGTCGCGCAGCCTTCGGCAGCTTGATGCGCGTAGGGCGAGCCGGAAGCTTCAGCTCAAAGACGTCGCCCAGCGAGTGCGCCGGGTCGGTGGAGATAAGCAGGACCTTCCGGCGCGGATGACGCAGCGCCTCGCGCACCGCATAGGCAGCGGAGACCGTCGTTTTGCCCACTCCGCCTTTGCCGATGAAGAACGAGAGGTCCGGCACCCGGCCATTCTACAATCAGGAGATGCGACTATCCCTGCTGCTGGCCCTGCCGCTGCTGCTCTCGCCGCCTGCCGACCTCACCGCTGCGGAGCTCAAGCCGGCCACCCGCAAGGCCTTCGACCGCTACGTGTTCCTGGTCGAGCAGCGCCTCCAGAAGACCAACCCGGAGTTCCTGTGGTTCCGCCATCTCCCGGCGGAGGAGCGCGCCCGCGTGCTGCAGCGCCTGCAAAGCGGCGAGGTCGTCACGGAAAAGCTGCTGGAAAAAGACGCCGGCAAGGAAGTCCGGGTGCCGGACGGCATGATCCATCACTGGATCGCCACCGTCTTCATCCCCAAGGCCGACCTGCAACGTACCCTGGCCCTGCTCCAGGACTACGACAACCACAAGAACCTCTACAAGACCGAGGTCATGGACTCCCGCCTCATCCGCCGTGACGGTAACCGCTTCCGTGCCTACATGCGCTTCTACAAGAAGAAGGTCATCGGGGTGACGCTGAACACCGAACACGCCGCCGAGTACGTCACCCTCGATCCGAAACGGGCTTACAGCAACTCGCACACCACCAAGATCGCGGAGGTAGAGAACGCGGGCGAGAAAGACGAGCGCGAGAAGCCGATGGGCCGCGACAACGGCTTTCTCTGGGCGCTGAATTCGTACTGGCGGCTGGAAGAGCGGGATGGCGGCGTCTACGTGCAGTGTGAAGCCGTGTCGCTCACCCGCGACATCCCCGCCATCGTGAGCTGGATCGTAAAGCCGTTCGTGACCGAGGTCCCTAAGGAATCGCTCTACAACACGCTGCATTTCACCCGGGTCGGGATGCAGGAGCGGCTGAAGCGCTAGCTCATTTATACTTGGGAGTTGCCAACTGGCCCAAAACTCAGCTTGTGACCCTCACCGAGGTCTGAACATCCAATGAGACTGCTGCCTGCACTCCTTTTGACTATGACAATTTCCACGACTATTCCCCCCGCCGCCGGCGAGACCCCGGCCGCCGCCACGCCTCCCGTCGCCAAGAAGGTGCCGAAGGAGACGCGCATCCACGGCGACGTCCTTAAGGACGACTACTTCTGGCTTCGCGACAAGAAGAACCCGGAAGTTGCCGCCTATCTTGAGGCCGAGAACGCCTACGTCGAGGCCGTGATGGCCCCGACCAAGCCGCTGCAAGAAGCGCTCTACAAGGAGCTGCTGAGCCACATCAAGCAGACGGACGTGAACGTCCCCTATCCCGACGGCAAGTGGTTCTACTACTCGCGCACCGAGCAGGGGAAGCAGTACCCCATCTTCTGCCGCAAGGCCGCGCTCGACGGTGCCGAGCAGGTCTATCTCGACCAGAACGAACTCGCCAAGGGCGAGAAGTTCATGAGCCTGGGCGCGCTCCAGCCCAGCGACGACGGCAACTGGCTCGCCTACTCCACTGACAACACTGGCTTCCGCCAGTACAAGCTGCGCTTCAAGGACCTGCGCACCGGCAAGGACTCACCGGAGGTCATCGAGAAGGTGACCTCGGTCGCCTGGGCGAATGACAACAAGACCGTCTTCTACGCCGTGGAAGACCACGCCAAGCGCTCGTACCGCCTCTACCGGCACGTCGTCGGCACCGATCCCGCCAAGGACCCACTGCTTTACGAAGAGACCGATGAGAAGTTCAATATCGGCATCTACAAGGGCCGCAGCGGCAAGTTCCTCTACCTGGAGAGCGGCAGCCACACAACGAGCGAGGTGCGCTACGCGCCCGCCGACCAGCCGACCGCGGAGTTCAAGATCGTGGCCCCGCGCGTGGCCGGCGAGGAGTATGACGTCTCCGACCGCGGCCACCTCTTCTACATCCGCACCAACCAGGGCGGACGCAACTTCGGCATCGTGACCGCGCCTATCGGCAACTCTGAGCGCCGCGAGTGGAAGTCGCTCATCCCGCACCGCGCGGACGTGATGGTCGAAGGTCTCTCCCTGTTCGCCAACTTCATGGTGCTGCGCGAGCGCGAGGGCGGCCTGCAGTACCTGCGCGTCACCGACCTGCGCAATAACCAGTACCACCGCGTCAAGATGCCGGAGGCCGTCTACTTCGTGGGCCTGGGGCCGAACCGCGTGTGGGACACCGCCACCCTGCGCTACGTGTACCAGTCACCGGTCACGCCCAACTCGGTCTTCGATTACGACATGGAGAAGAAGACCGCCCGGTTGCTCAAGGAGACCGAAGTCCCCGGCGGCTTTGACCGCAACAACTATGCCGTAGAGCGCATCTTCGCCACCGCGCCCGACGGCGTGAAGGTCCCCATCTCTGTCTTCTACCGCAAGGGCGTGGAGCGCGACGGCAAGGCGCCGCTCTATCTCTACTCCTACGGCAGCTACGGCAGCTCCATCCCGCTCACCTTCTCCTCGAACCGGCTGGTGCTGCTTGACCGCGGCATCGTGATCGCGCTGGCCCACATCCGCGGCGGCGGCGACCTCGGCAAGCCCTGGCACGACGCCGGCCGCATGCTGAAGAAGATGAATACCTTCACTGACTTCATCGACTGCGCGGAGAAGCTCATCGCGGACAAGTACTCCGCCAAGGGCAACATCATCATCGAAGGCGGCAGCGCCGGCGGCCTGCTGATGGGCGCCGTCACCAACATGCGCCCGGACCTGTGGAAGGCCGTCATCTCCAAGGTGCCGTTCGTCGACGTGATGAACACCATGCTCGACGCCACCCTGCCGCTCACCGTCCCCGAGTACGAGGAGTGGGGCAATCCCAACAAGCCGGAAGAGTACGCGTACATGCGCAAGTACTCGCCCTACGACAACCTCGAGTCCAAGCCCTACCCGCCCATGCTGGTGAAGACCAGCTTCAATGACAGCCAGGTCATGTACTGGGAGCCCGCCAAGTACGTTGCCAAGCTGCGCACGCTGAAGCCGGCCGACGACAAGAACGTCCTGCTCTTCAAGACGAACATGGCCGCCGGCCACGGCGGCGCCAGCGGCCGCTACGACTTCCTGAAGGAAGTGGCCTTCGACTACGCGTTCATCTTGCAGCAGTTCGGGATGAGTAAGTAACAGCCTTTAGCCGTTAGCCATTAGAAAAGCCGGAGCATCTCGCTCCGGCTTCTTTTTTCATTTCGAGCGTAGCGAGAAACTCCTACCCTCGCAGCAGGCCCTCGTTGCCGAAGGACCTCGCGGTTAATCAGCCACCGACAGCCGATAGCCGACAGCCGACGGCCACCCTACTTCTTCACCGGCTCTGGCGGCGCGGTTGAGCCGGAAGGCGCCTGGCTGCCGGTTCCAAAGTTGACCTTCGGCACCGTGCGCGATTCCGGCGCGGCCTCAAAGTAGGCGTCGTTGCGCGTAAAGCCCGCGATGCCCGCAAAGAAGCTGTTGGGGAACTGCCCGATGAACGTGTTGTAGTCCTGGATGGAGTCGTTATACCGCTTGCGCTCCACCGCGATGCGGTTCTCCGTGCCCGCAAGCTCGTCCTGCAGGCGCAGGAAATTCTCGTTCGATTTGAGCTGCGGGTAGTTCTCCACGATGACGAACAGGCGTCCCAACGCGCTCTCGATCTGCTGGTTCGCCGCGATGCGCTCCTGCGGGCTGCGCGCGCCCATCATCGCCGCGCGGGCGTTGGCGATGGCGCCGAACACGTCCTTCTCCTGCTGCGCGATGCCCTTCACCGTCTCCACCAGATTGGGGATAAGGTCGGCGCGGCGCTGCAGCACGTTGTCCACCTGTGCCCAGTTGCTCTTGATGGCTTCGTTCTTGGCCACCATCTGGTTCTTGGCGCTGACGTACATGCCGCCGAATGCCAGCAGCAGCACCAGGATGACGATGATCGCAATTACTGCTTTACCCATTTGCTTTCTCCTTAACCTTCTTCATTACTACGATGAATGTCGCTCCCAAGTTTCTTTGCCGGATCCGTCTTTGATCTGACCCCTGATCCGCGGTTTAGCAATCGTTCTAACCCAACCGCCGGTCCACCTCATCCGCCACCCGGCTCACCCCTTCCAGGAAGCCGCTGAATGTTCCCGCCACATCCATAGATGCAGCTTTGCGCTTGTCCTCGCGCGCTTCCAGCACAGCCAGGAACGGTCCCGCGCTGAAGCCCAGGTGCGCGGCGATGGCGTTGAACACCTCACGCTTCGACTCCGGCGCCGGCTGGCCCAGCGCGATGAGCGCGTGGCGGAAGAGCGTGGCGAAGCTGGAGAGGGAATCCTCCATCAGCGCCAGGTGCCGCTTCGGGTCGCCGCCCGCCGCCAGGTACAGCTCGCGCAGCCGGATGACGTTCGTCCGCAACTCGCGCTCCACCTCCACGCGGTGCAGGTCCATCGGCACATTGAGCGTGGCAAAGTGGTCGGCCCCCGCCAGGACCTTGTGCCGCGCTTTGATGTCCAGCAGCTCGATGGCGAAGACGTCGGCCGACCGCTGCAGCTCGTCGCGGGTAAAGACCATGGGGTTCGGCTGGCGCTGCTCGCGCCACCACGCTATCGCCGGGCGCAGCGCCGCCAGCGCCGGCGCATCCAGCTTGTGGAGCAGGCACAGGACGTTGAAGTCCGAGTAGCCCTGCTGGTAGTCACCCGCCGCGGCCGAGCCATACAGGACCACGCTGTCCAGGTTCGCACCCGCCACGCCCTTCAGCTTGGCCACGAACTCATCGAGCACTGCGCTGTTACTAGTCACGTTTGCCATATCAAACCTCGTTTACCAGCCTCCGCTGGCTCCGCCGCCGCCGGAGGAGCCGCCGCCGAAGCCGCCAAAGCCACCGCCGCCTCCACCGCCCCAGTCGCCGCCTCCGCTGCTCCACCCGCCGCCAAAGCCGCCGCCACTCCAGTGCCGCCGATAGCTTCGCCCGCTGATCAGCCCCAGCAGTTGCAGGATGAATCCCAGCACGGGAAATCCGCCGAACAGCGCCACGAAGATCAGGAAGATCAGCCACGCCGGGATGTCCGCCCGTTTCTTGCGCGGCCGCACCGTGGCGCCCGTGAGCTTGACGCCCGCATCGTCCGCGATGGTCTGCGCGATGCGGTTGGTGATGAGCGTGATCGCGGCCGAGTAGTCGGCCCGGCGCAGGTCGGGGACCATCTCGCGGCCAAAGCTGCCCACCTTGCCGTCCGGCAGGATCGCCTCTACGCCGTAGCCCGTCTCCACGCGGTACTTGCGGTCCTGGACGGCCAGCAGTACCAGCACGCCGCGGTTGTCCTGCTTGCCCCCGATGCCCCACTGCCGGAAAAGCGCCTCGGCAAAGCCCTCGACCGTCTCTTCATCCAGCGAGCGGATGGTCACCACCGCGATCTGCGCCTTGGTCTTCTGCTCCACCTCCAGGCACAGCGCGTTCAGGCGGGTGACGGTTCCGGAATCGAGCACCCCGGCAAAGTCATTGACGTAGTTGGACGGACGCAGGTCGGCGGCCTTCTCGGCCCGGGCGGCCGGGGCCAGCACCAGCAGCGCCAGCAGCGCTCCCACCCACCACCTGTGTGTCGTTTTGCTCATCCGGATGAGTCCGTTCCCTATACGAAACTGCCCCCAGAAAAGCTCCCCAGGGCCAGCGTAAGTATGTAGAATACCGGAACCCCAGCGAAAGCACAGACTTTGGGCCTCTAAGAACGACCATGTCCTCGGCTCCTATCTCCGGCACCATCACCGCCCGGGCTCCCCGGAGCGGCATCTTCCCCCGGTTGCTGTACGTCCATGGGGCGGAGCAGAAGGAGCTGCAGCTCGGGCCCATGCCCTTTACCATCGGGCGCAAGACGGGCAAAGACCTCGAGATCCCCGATCCGCGCGTCTCCCGCGACCACGCCGAGATCATCTGCGAAGACGGCGTCTATTACGTCACCGACGGCGGCAGCAAGCTCGGCACCTTCGTCAACAAGGAACGCATCACCCAGAAGCACAAGCTGGTGCAGGGTGACCGCATCGAGTTCGGCATCGGCGTCGGCGCGCAACTTATCTTTGACCCGCCGGCTGAGCAGTCCATCGTCGCCCGCGAGTTCCTCAGCCAGATCTCCAGCGTCAAGACGGAGAAGGCGAACGACCTCGAAAAGCTCGCGCTCTTCCTCGACGCCGCCCGCAAGCTCAACACCGCCGGCGCGCTCGACGAGATCCTGCTCACGCTCATCGGCACCACGCTCAAGCTCACCCACGCCGAGCGCGGCTTCATCTTCCTGCGCCAGGCGAACGGCGAGCTGGCCCTGGCCGCCGCCTGCACCGACAAGGGCGAGCGCCTTACCAGCGACGAGACCATCTCCCACTCCGTCCTCGTCGACGCCAGCAAGAGCGCCTCCGAGTTCATGATCACGGACACGCTGAAGTCCAGCGAGATGGCGTCGCGCCAGAGCATCGTGGCCCAGAGCCTGAAGACGGTCATTGCCATCCCCCTGCGCAAGGCGCACGGGCAGGAAAAAGGCGAAGAGGGCGTACTCGGCGTCCTCTACATGGACAGCCGCTTCGCCTCCGGCACACTTTCCAGCGTGAGCACGGACATCCTGAAGGTCATCGCGCGCGAGGCCGCTGCCCTGGTCGAGAGCACGCACTTGGCGCAGGCCGAAGAAGCCGGGCGCCGCTACCAGCAGGAACTCTCCATCGCCGCGCAGATCCAGCAGCGGCTCATGGCCGTGACCATCCCGGATCTCTCCTTCGCCAGCCTCAGCGCGAAGAACGTGCCTTGTAAGGACATCGGGGGCGACTTCTTTGACGTCGTCGTTAATGAAGACGGCCTCACCATCGTCGTCACCGACGTCTCCGGCAAAGGTATTTCGGCCGCCATCATGGCCTCCATCCTCCAGGGCCTCATCTACGCGCAGGTCGTGGCGCGCGTGCCGCTGCCGGAGATCATCAGCTCGGCCAACCGCTTCCTCTGCCAGAAAGTCGCGGGCGAAAAGTACGCCACCGCCGTCATCCTGCGCCTCTCGCCGGACGGAAAGATGGAAGTGCTCAACTGCGGCCACGTGCCGCCGCTGATCATCGCCAACGGCCAGCCCAAACCGATGAAGGAAGGGAACCTCCCCGTCGGGCTGCTGCCCATCGCCGAGTACAGCAGCGTGCACGTCGAGCTGAATCCTGGCGACCGCGTCATCCTCGTCACCGACGGCGTGACCGAAGCCGAAGACGCCGCCGGCGAGATGTTCGGCGAGGACCGCCTCCAGGAAGCCGCCATCGCCAACGACGGCCCCTGCTTCGACCACATCTTCGCCTCCATCCGCCAGTTCTGCGGCGACGTCCCCCTCAACGACGACTGCACGCTGCTCGAGCTGGTCTTCCGCGGCAAGTCGAAGAACGCCACCGACTCGGGCGTGAATCTGTAGAAGCGCCGTCAGCCGTCAGCCTTCAGTCCTTAGCTGTTCAGTCCCGTGATACCAGATAAGGCCATTGTTTTCTTTGGTTTATCTAGCGGCTAACGGATGACAGCTGACGGCTCCTCCGTCAAAATCCCATCGTTCCTCCTCGAATCCTCCAGACTTCCCCGCAGAGCCTAACCGCCGGTGCCAAACGGGTGTCTAATGGGCCGAATGCAGCAACCGACCGACGCAGCCGTGGTGGCGCAGGTATTGGCCGGTGACCGGGAAGCCTTTGGCGAACTAGTACAGCGCCACAGCCGGCAGGTCTTTCGTGTCGCATTCCGGGTGGTGGGCAATGAAGAAGACGCCGAAGAAGTCGTACAGGAGACTTTCCTCCGCGCCTACCGGCGGCTGGAGAAGTTCGAATCGCGCTCCAGCTTCGGCACCTGGGTCTATCGCATCGCGGTCAACTGCGCCATCGACCTGCGGGGCAAGCGCCAGCCGGGGCCGTCGGTGCAGATCTCCGAAGACCCCGAGCCGGGCGAGCACGAAGTCCAGCTCGCTTCCACCGACGCTTCCGCCGAGCAGCGCGTCTTCGGCACGCAGGTCAAGCAGCGTATCCAGAAAGCGATGGCGCTGCTCACGGAGACGGAACGGACGGCCTTCATCCTGCGCCACATGGAAGGCAAGTCCATCGAGGAGATCGCCGCGGTGCTGGGCATCCGCAGCAACTCCACCAAGAACAGCATCTTCCGCGCGGTAAAGAAGATGCGCAAAGCGTTGGAACCGGTACTCGAAACACGGTGAAAGAAACCCGATGAAACACATCAGCGAAGACGAAATGGTCCTTTATCACTACGGCGAAGTCGAAGACGCCACCGATGTGCGTCGCCACCTGGAAGCCTGCGCCGACTGCGCGGCCCAGTGGCGCAAGCTGCAGGCGGTGATGGCGGCCGTCGAGCCCACGCCCGTGCCCGAGCGCGGCGAAGAGTATGGCGCGCAGGTCTGGCAGCAGGTGCGCTACCGCCTTCCGGAGAACCGCGAAGCCGGTGCGATAAAAGGTTGGCGCGCGTGGCTCATGCCGCAGCGTTTGGCCTTTGCCGGCGCGCTCGCCGCCGTGGTACTGCTGGCGTTCTTTGCCGGGCGCATGACGCAGCCCGTGCCCGCGCCCGGTCCCGAGACCGCGCAGAACGGCGCCGCCGTGAAGGAGCGCGTGCTGCTCGTCGCCGTCGGCAGCCACCTCGAGCGTTCGCAGATGGTGCTCGTCGAACTGGTCAACGCCGAGGGCAACGGCAAGATCGACATCTCCGGCGAGCAGGAGCGCGCGCGTGACCTGGTCACCGCCAACCGGCTCTATCGCCAGACGGCGCAGTCGGCCGGCGACCCGGTCGTCAGCGAACTGCTCAGCGAGCTGGAACGAGTCCTCGTGGAGGTCGCCAACGGGCCTTCGGAGCTGGATGCAAAACAGTTGGAATCGCTCCGCCGGCAGATCCAATCCCAGGGGATCCTCATGAAAGTGCGGATCGTGGGCCAGGAAGTAAGGGAAAAGCAGAGACCGAGCACGAAAAATCTGGGAGAGGAATCACAAAAAGAGATCTAACCATGAAAACTCATACTTACATCATCGGCATCATCCTTCTGCTCGCGACCAGCGCGGCCGCGCAGGGATTCAACTTCGTCGAGCCGCAGGCGGCCTCCGCTTCGAGCGAGGCCCGCCAGGCCGACGCCTACGCCGCCGGCCAGCAGGCCATGAACGAGAACAGGTGGGAGCAGGCCGTCGAGCGCTTTGACCAGGCGTTGCGCGCCGGCGGCTCGCGCTCCGCTGCTGCTGCTTACTGGAAGGCGTACTCGCTGAATAAAGCCGGACGCCGCGAAGAAGCCATCCAGGTCGCGCGCGATGTCGTTAAGACCTACCCGCAGAGCCGCTACGCCAAGGATGCCGACGCGCTGCTGCTCGAGATGGGCGGCACCAAGGCGCGTGACGTCATCGAGAAGGACCCCGACGAGGACCTGAAGCTGCTGGCCATCCGCCGCCTCTGCGAGCAGGACGAAGAGCGCTGCGTGCCGCTCGTCCGCAAGTTCATCGAGAACCCCGCCTACACCGCGAGCGCGAAGGAAAAGGTCATGTTCATCCTGGCGCAGAGCGACTCTCCCGCGGCGCAGCAGCTGATGGGTGAGATCGCTCGCGGGCAGGTCTATCCCGCGTTGCAGGTGAAGGCCATCCAGAACCTCGGCATCCACGGCAACGAGGGCAACATGAAGACGCTTTCGGAGATCTACGCCTCGGCGGCGAGTCCGGACGTGAAGAAGCGCATCCTCGACGCCTTTGGCATCGCGGGCCAGCGCGGCCGCCTGCTGGAGGCAGCCAAGGCGGAGACCGACCCCGAGCTGCAGAAGCGCGCCATCAACGGCCTCGGCATCGCGGGCGGCAAGCAGGAGCTGCTCGACCTCTACAAGGCCTCGGGCAACGCGCCGGACAAGCGCATCATGATCCTGAACGCCATGATGATCGCCGGCGCGCACGACGCGCTCAATGAGATCGCCGTCAGCGAGCCCGACCAGAAGGTGCGCCTCAAGGCCATCCGCACCCTCGGCATCACCGGCGGCAAGAAGTCCGGCCCGGCGCTGCTCGCCATCTACAACAACAATCAGGACGAGGAAACGCGCAAGGCCGTCATCGACGCGCTCTTCGTCTCCGGCGACTCCACCCAGCTCATCGAGCTGGCCAAGAAAGAGACCGACCCGAAGATGAAGCGCCGCCTCGTCGAGAAGATCGCCCTCATGGGCGACAAGGCCTCGCGCGACTACATGATCCAGATCCTCGAACAATAGCGGCCGAACCGGAACCCGTAGGAGCATCCTCATGAAACGCGTCATCGTACTCATCGCCCTGATCCTGACCATGACCTGCGCCGCCTTGGCGCAGGTCGCTCCCGCGGCCGGACGCCGGCCGCAGTTCCAGAACGCGCAGGTCGAGATGCGCAGCGCGGCGTCGGGCCTGGAAGCCGCCGTCGCCGCAGCCGTGCGCGAGCAGGGCGCCCGCACCTTCTGGCTCGGCTACGAGGCGCCCACGCCCGCGTCCGAGCGCATGATGTGCTGCTTCAACTCCGTGGATGACGCCAACCGGAAGTGCTGCGGCGGCTGCCGCCTGGAAGGCGAGCGCGGCGGCATCACCATCAACGGCACCCAGAACAAAGACTGCAAGTTCGACCGGCCGGAGTTCTCCAATTTCTTCGTCATGGCGCGCTTCACCGAAGGCCGCCTCGCGAAGGTCCGCTCCTTCAGCCCGGATTGCACCCTCGACGCCGTCAACACGCTGGTCGTCTGGCTCACGGACGTGAATCCCGCGCAGAGCATCCAGTGGCTGCGGCAGCAGATCACGCGCACCGACAAGAAGGTCGACACCTCCGCCCTCCACGCCATCGCCATCCACGACCATCCGCTGGCGGACACTGTGCTCGAGCAGCTCATGGCGCCGGGCAACGACCTGAAGATCCGTAAGGACGCCGCCTTCTGGCTCGGGCATGAGCGCGGACGCCGCGGCTACGAGGCCGTCCGCAAGCTGGCTTTCAGCGACGCGGAAGACCGCTTCCGCGAGCACCTGACCTTCGTCCTCAGTCAAAGCAGGGAGAAGGATGCCATTGACGACGTTATCCGCATGGCCAAGCAGGACACCTCGGATCGCGTGCGTGGCCAGGCGCTCTTCTGGCTCGCACAGAAGGCGTCACGGAAGGCCGCCGACGCCATCACCGACGCCATGGAGAACGACCCGGAGCTCGCAGTGAAGAAGAAAGCCGTCTTCGCGCTGGGACAGATGCGCGACGACGAGGGCCTCAACAAACTTATCCAGGTGGCGCAGTCACACCCCAACCGCGTGCTGCGCAAGGAAGCCATCTTCTGGCTCGGCCAGTCGAAGGACCCGCGCGCGCTGGACTTCATCGTGAAGTTCGTGGAAGGGAAGTAAACCCGTCTTCGGTTTCCAGTCTGCGGCCTCCAACTTGAGACAACCCACTGGAGGCTGAAGACTGGAGGCTGGAAGCTGCTCCTACGCCTTTCCCTTCATCTTCGCCACCCACCAGCGCAGCCCGACGAACAGGAACCGCCAGTCGCTGAAGAACTCCGGCGGCTTGCCCTCGAACGCGTGGCCGATGAACTGCAATATCCAGCCCACGATGAACAGACCCACGGGCAGCATCCAGAAGTTCGGCACCGGCACGAAGAACGCGGCCACGCCCAGCACCAGTGACGTGACGATCATGGGGATGCCGAAGGTATGGCACATCCGGTTCACCGGATGCTGATGGCTGCTGGCATACTGCGCGATCCACTGCTCGTTGGTGCGTCCACCCATCATGGCGGGCCTCCGCGGAAGGTCGCCGCCAGTTTACTCCCAGGTCCCATGCCCGGTGAAGGCCGTTCCTGAAGGCTAACGGCTAAACGACTAACGGCTGTCAGTTTCCACCAGCGTCTGCGGAAAATACTCCGGCCGCACGCGGAACTCCCACGCCGCCATCAGCGCCAGGAACAGCACCATCCCCAGGATCACGCGATTCGTAAGGAAAAGCCACGCTTTACGCACGGGCAGCCTCCACGGGACGCGGCTCCGGCGCGGCCGCCTGCGCGCGCGCGGCGAAGCCGCCGTGCTTCACTACTTCCCACTTGTGCTTGCCGGTGAAGTACTGGAGCACGCCCTGCGCGCGGTAGAAGGTGATGATCTGGCGGTAGCCCAGGTTCTCGAACAACGTGTACGCCATCAGGATCCACAGGTCGCGGTAGCGCGGATAGCGGCGCACGGTGGCGTCGGCCAGCAGGACTGACGCCATCGAGAGCACCGTGCCGTAGCTGACTGCCAGCAGGATGACCATGGCGAAGAACCACAGCGGCATGGAGCTGAAGAAGAGCGAGAAGGGCAGCAGCAGCGTGCCCACGGCTTCGATGACGCAACCCAGCGCCTCCACGTATGCATGGAACGGCATGCTCAGCATGCCGGTCGCCCCGAAGCGCGGGTTGAAGATCATCTTGTCGTGCCGCATCACCGTCTGCATCAAGCCCAGTTGCCAGCGCCGGCGCTGTTTGGCCAGCGTCCCCAGGTCGTGCGGCGCCTCGGTCCAGCAGACGGGGTCCGTCGTGAAGACCATGCGGTACTTCCGGCCCTTCTCCTTCAGGTCACGGTGCAGCTTCGCGATCATGTCGATGTCTTCGGTGACCGTGTCGCGGCTGAAGCCCCCCGCCTGTATGACCGCCTCTTTGTTCAGCAGGCAGAACGCCCCGGAGCAGATGAACGTCGCGCCCAGCGAGTTCCATCCCGGGCGCCCGAACAGGAACGTGCGGATGTACTCGACCACCTGGCAGCGTTCCAGCCACGTCTTAGGCATCGCGATCTGGCGCACCATGGCCTTGTCCATCGTGCTGCCGTTGGCGATGCGCACCACGCCGCCGGAGACCACTGTGTTGACGTTCGAATGGACCACCGGCGCCATCAGGCGCAGCAGCGCGTCCTTCTCGATGATCGAATCGGCGTCCACCGTGCAGAAGTACGGGCTCCGCGCGATGTTGATGCCGACGTTCAGCGCGTCCGACTTGCCGCCGTTCTCCTTTGACACCAGCAGCAGCCCGGGGATCTCCGGGTTCAGGTAGAAGACCAGCGGCCGCTGCGCCGGGATGAACTCGCGGTAGACGCGTTCCACCCGCTGCAGCTTGAAGTGCTGCACCATCCGCATCGCGGTGTGGTCGGTGGAGCCGTCATCGACCACGATGACTTCCTTCTCCGGGTAGTTCAGCTCGAGCATCGCGGACGCCGTCTGCACGATGGCATCTTCCTCGTTGTAGGCCGGGATGATGAGCGTCACCGGCGGCGTGACCGGCGAATCGCCCAGGTTGCCATACCCCAGCCGCCGCGCGATGCGTGAATGCAGCGTGACCGTGTACAGCGAGATGAACATCAGCGTCGTGTACACCGCGGCGGAGACGATGAAATACACCAGCACCACGGCGTTGACGTAATCGAAGAAGTGAACCAGTAGGCTGCGCATGCTCACACCGTCCTTGCCTCGGCGAGCTCCGGCTGCGGCCCGCGATACAAAAGCTGCAGCGCGCCCGCATGCTCGCCCTCCGGGTGCGGCTCCGCCACCTCGCGCAGCACGGCCATGACCTCCTCCGGGGGCGCCAGTTGCAGGGCTTCCGTGAATGAGATCTGCAACTCCGGCCGGGCGATGCGGCTCAGCTCGGTGATCAGCATCGAGGTGAAACCCATATCGAGCAGCTTCCGGCACACGGCCAGGTGCAGCACCACCGCGCGCCCCTGCGCCAGGTCGGCCACCAGGTTCCGGATCAGCCCGCGCGACTCCAGCTCCTCGGCCGTCTGCTCGCAGGCGTACTTGTCACGGCTGGTGGCAAAAAAGTGATAGAGCTGCTCCTGGCCCTGCGGCGCAAGGTCGAGCAGTCCTTTCACCGCGGCCTCGCGCACGCGCCAGCGCACATCCGTCACGCGCTGCAGCAGCTCCGGAATGAGCGGCTTGTAGAAAATGTGGGCGCAGGCCCGCACCGAGTGCAGGCGCACGTACTCGTTCTCGTCTTGCAGCAGCGTGTGCAGCGCGCGCATCGCCGCGGCGTCCTGGAAGTGGCGGATCACGCCCGCCGCGCGGGCGCGGACGTCGGCGAACTCGTCGCGCGCGCAGTCCTCGAGCACCACCTGACGCATCGCCGCCGAGAACGCAGACCCGCCCAACAGTCCGCCCTTGGCGGCGCGGTGGCAGATCTCGCGCAGCGTGTCGATGACGAAGAAGCGCATGCGCTGCGTGGGATGGCGGAAGAACGGCAGAAACGGCTCCATGTCCACGATGCGGAAGCGCACCAGCGCCGACTTGATGGTGCGCAGCGAAACGTCATTGCCTTCCTCGACTGCGCGGCGCAATTCTTCGAGCAGGTACGGCACACTCTCCGGGTAGGCGTTCTCGCCCATGCACTCCACCGCGCGGCGGCGCACATACACTGACGGGTCGCGCAACGCGTGCGCCAGGAAGACGCTGGCATGCGCGGGCGCCAAGCGCCCAAGCTCATGCAGCGCCAACGCGCGTGGCACGGCGAAGATCCGCCGCCGCCGCAGCACATTCATCCGCGCATTGGCAAAAACTCGGGGAATCTGGGTACCGACCTGGGCGAACGCAGCTTGCACGATGGCATCCGCCTGCCTGCCGAAAGCCGCTTCGGCCCACCGATGCACGTGCCCCGTGCGCCACAGGAGCCGCGACCGGCGCGCGATCGCCTCCGGATGATGCGCGCGGCCGGCCATTTCGGCCACCGCGTCGCGCTCCGCTTCGTCGCGCAACGGTCCCAGCAGGCGCATCGTGCTGGCGAGGTCCGCCGCGCCGCTCAGGAAGCGTTCCACCGGCTGGGCCAGCCGCGCCATCGCCCCATCCTTGCGCTGGAAGTAGCGCGCGCGGACGCTGCGCCGCCACAGCAGGATGACCTGGAACGATGCCGCTACCACTAGCGTGAGCGCGATCATCCAGCCCAAAAACGCGGCGACGAACTCGATGGGGAACAACCGGCTACCTCCTTCTTTTACTAAGACCAGCCTTGGGGAGTGCAATGTGCCTGCCAAACCGCGCCCGCGTAGGCGCGCCTCCCCCCGGATATCGTCCAAGTGGGCACAAACGTTAGCTTTACTTAATCGTGAAACCGCGCATGGCAGGTGACCAAAGTGCGGGAGGAGGAGTTCAGAATTCCTACAGTGGGATTCATTCCCAGAACAGGTCCAGCGCCGGAAACGGTCGGCTCCCGAATGACCGCCGTAATCCCCCTCGCGCCCGGCCGTAACTGACGGCAGGGAAGCAGCTTAGGCCGGGCTACGTTACAATCGGGGAAGTATATGTCTGACCAGGGCCCTACCGAGTCTTCCAAACCCAAGCGCACCACTCAACCGCTCGAAGAGCAGGCCTGGGCGGAGATTGCCAAGGCCAGCCGCGAGGCCTCCGGCAAGAAGGTCAAGCCGCGGGTCGTCATCCTCAACCTCGAGGAACCGGCCATCGGCCAACTCCAGGCTGCCTTCGCCAAGTACGGCATCGACACCGTGGTGAAGGAGAGCGACAACGGCGAGTTCCTGCGCACCGAAAAATTCGAAGGCTGCGCCCTCAAGCTGGGCAGCTCGGCGGCAGGCATCCTGGAGACGGCGCGCTCCAGCGAGCTGAACCGCCACATGGTGGTCTACGGCGTCTCCAGCAACGCGGTGATGATCCTGCGCATGCTGAAGTACGGCATCAACGCCATCCTCGACCATCCCATCAACGAAAACACATTGGAAGAAGTCATCAAGGCCACGCACACGGTCGTGAAAGGCGAAGTCCGCCGCTTCATCCGCGTGCCGCTGTTCACGCTCGTCTCCGTGAAAGTCGAAGGCGACGTCACCACCGCGCAGAGCCGCCAGATCAGCGCCACCGGCATGGCCATGGTCCCAAGCAAGCCCCTGGCCAAGGGCCAGAAAGTCACCCTCTCCTTCACTCTTCCGAACACCCAGTTCGTGAACACCGACGCCATCGTCTGCTGGATGAGCGAGCGCGACAAGATGGTCGGCGTCCGCTTCGATCCCCCGGAGAACTGCATCGAGCTCATCCGGCCCTGGATCGAGGAGAACCTGGCGCTGAGTTAAAGTACAAAAGCGAAAGTACAAAGTTCAAAGTGGAGTCACTTTTTACTTTGTACTTTCGCTTTTGTACTTGTCTCACTCGTACCGCAGCGCCTCGATCGGATCCAGGTTCGCCGCTTTGAGCGCGGGCAGCATGCCGCTCGCAACCCCCACCAGTGACAGGATGACCACGGCCACGACCAGCGTCGACCCATCGATGATCAACTGGATGTCCCCCGCCTCGCCGTACTTGGCCAGCGCGCTGTAGAGCGTGAGCGTGCCGACCGAGAACGACACCAGGTAGCTCAGCAGGATTCCCAGCACTCCGCCCGCAAAGGTGATGGCCATGGCCTCAGCCAGGAACTGCATGAGGATGTGCCGCCGCTCCGCGCCCAGCGCCTTCTCGATGCCGATCTCCCGCGTGCGCTGCGCCACAGACACCAGCATGATGTTCATCAGCCCTACGCCGCCGATGCCCAGCGTTAGCACCCCGATGAACCCCAGCAGTATCTTCAGCCCCGCCGAGATGATCCCGAACTGCGCGACCTGCTTCTGCTGGTTGGCCACGAAGATCGCCCGCTGGTCGTCCGGGCGGAAGTTGTGCGCCGCGGCCATGATGCGCCGGATCGACGCTTCCAGCTCCATGTGGTTGGCGTTGTCGTAGTTCATCCAGATGCCGTCGATGTTGTGGATGTTCCGCAGGTGTCCCATGGCGCTGAACGGGATCCAGACGAGCTGGTTGATGTTGCTCTCGCCCTCCTGCTGCCGCGGCTGGATCACGCCGATGACCTCAAAGCTCACGCCGTCGATGCGGATCGTCTCGCCCACGCCAAAGGTGCCGGAAAACAGCTTGGTCTTTGCCTCCGAGCTGAGCACCGCCACGCGCTGCTGGCGCACCAGGTCGTCTTCATTGAAGAAGCGGCCGTAATCCATCTTCAGGCTGCGGATGTGGAACACCGCCGGATAGAACCCGCCCACGGGGAAGTCATACGTGCGGCCCTCGGTGCTCACGCGTCCCGTTTTGAACACCTGCGGCGTGATGTGGTTGACTGCAGGCAGGGAATTGCGCAGCCGGTCCACGTCGTCCAGCGTATAGAAGATGCGCGTTCCGGACTTCGCCCCGCCCGCCTGCAGCGACGTCCGCCCCGGGAACGTGCCCATCACGTTCACGCCGAAGCCCGCGAAGATGTTCTTGATGGCGCGCTCGAAGCCCGCGCCGTACGCCAGCAGCAGCACCACCGTCGCGATGCCCCACGCCATGCCGAGCATGGTCAGCGTGGTACGCCGGCGGTTGTGACGCATCGCCGCGTACGCTTCGATGATGATGTCCTTCAGCATCCTTAGTCCTTGCGCAGCGCCTCGACCGGCTGCAGCGCGGCTGCTTTGCGCGCGGGATACAGCCCCGCAATGATCCCCGCCAGCGCCAGCGAGCCCACGCTCAGCGCCGCCGATGAGGGCGCCAGCCGCGGCGTGTCAAACCCCGGCGGCGACGGCAACTGCGCCAGCGCCTGCATCAGCCCCGCGGCGAACAATATGCCCACGCCTCCGCTCACGATGGTCAGGAACGCGCCTTCCAGGAAGAACTGCACCAGCACGCTGCGATTGGTAGCGCCCAGCGCCTTGCGCAGCCCGATCTCCGGCGTGCGCTCGCTCACGCTCACCAGCATGATGTTGATGATGCCGATCGCGCCCAGCGCCAGCGTGACCAATCCCACGCTGCCCAGGAACATATTCATCGCGTCGAAGATCTTGCCGACGCTCTCCGCATTCTTGATGGTGTCGCGTTCGTTGAACGCGTCTTTATTGTTGGGGTCAAAGCCGCCGTGCCGCCGCGCGATGATCCGCCGCACGTCCATCTTGGCCGCTTCATGCTGCTGCCGCGTCAGCGGCTGGTACACGATGTACCCGATCGACCGCAGGTCCTGCACGCCGGTGTAGGGGAAGCGCATGAACGCCGTCTCGATGGGGATGTAGATCTGCGAGTTCAGCCCCACGTTCTCGCCCTGCCCGATCATCCCCACCAGACCCACCACCTCGAACCGGATGCCGTTCAGCAGGATGGTCGCGCCCACCGCCGGCTCGCCCGGGAACAGGTTCTTCACCACTTCGGTGCCGATGACGGCCACGTGGCGCTGCTGCTGATTGTCCCGGTCGTTCAGCCAGCGGCCGGCTTTCATCGGCACGAAGCGGATCAGGCCAAAGTCTGGGGTCACACCCTGTACAAATCCCGCCATGTTGCCGAACTCGCTCTGCGCACGGATGTCATTGCGGCCCAGTGCCGGCGCCACGTTGCGCACCATCGTGGCCTGCTCCTTGATGGCCAGGTAATCGTCGTACGTGATCTGGTACGGACGCAGCCCGCTCCGCTGCCCGTCCACCGCCGGCGCCACGCCGCTGGAGATGAACATCAGGTCCTCGCCCAGGTTGGCCATCTGTCGGCGGTTGCCGGAGCGGAAGCCCTCGCCCACGCCCACCAGCAGCAGCAGCGATCCCACGCCCCACGCAATGCCGAACATGGTGAGGAACGAGCGCAGCTTGTGTCCCCAAAGCGTGCGCAGGGTCTGGGTCACGATGTCGATGAACATCCGCATGGGTGAGTGTTAGTCGTTAGCCTTTAGTCGTCAGGAGTCGCGAGTCTGAAGTCGTTAGCCTTTAATCGTCAGTGTCAGGGCTGGTAGCCGGCAACCGGCCGCTGGTAGCTGTTATTACGATTCTAGCTCCGCATGAGTTCCAGACGATACTGCCTAAGGAGAGTTAGCACGCAGCCTAAGAAAAACCCTTATCTGGGACGAATGGCAGGGACAAGGCCGCTTTTCCCGCGCGCTTGCGCTCCGTGGGGCGACGTCTGTGGCACATGTTCTGTCATCCTGAGCGAGTCACGAGGCTTGCTGAGTGACGAGTCGAAGGACAATGCCGTTGCCCTTGCCTTTGCTTTTGGTTTTGCTTGACGGCTGACAGCTGACAGCTGACGGCTGACAGCTGACAGCTAACGGCTAACGACTGCCTTTACCGCCTTCACCACCACCTTCCACTCCGGCGTCTCGGGGTCGATCAGCTCGTAGTGTCCGGTCGGAGTCTCTTCCAGGCGTACGCGCTCGCCGCGCGCGCGCTTGGCCTTGTGGTAGGTGCGCGATATCTCGATCGGCACCGTGTCGTCTTTCTCGCCGTGGATGAGCACCTGCGGGCAGCGCACGCTGAGGTGCATGGGGTCGGCCTCGCGATAGTGGTCGCGCATCTTGTCCGGCGTGCCGCCCAGGAACTCGACCACGGCGTCGTTGGAGAGGTGCAGCTCCCACGCGCGCTCCAGGTCGAGCACTCCGCCGAGCGACACCACGCCGCGCAGTGCGGGCGCGCCATTGTCGTTTGTCATCCCGAGCGGAGCTTTTCCCGCGAGGGACCTGCTTTTATCGCCTTGCGTGGCGGTTGCTTGCCTGGGCGGAAGGTGCCCCGCCAGCGCGACGGCCAGATGGCCGCCGGCGGAGTGTCCCATGGCGGCCGCGCGGTCCAGGTCCAGCGGATGCCGCGCCGCCAGTTGCCGCAGGAAGCGCCAGCCGCTGGTGATGTCCTCAAAGGTGCCGGGCCAGGCGCCGCCCGCGTCGCCCACGCGCCGGTATTCCAGGTTCCACACCGCGACGCCGGCCCGCGCCAGCGCCGCGCACAGGTGGCTGGCGTGCAGCAGGTCGTACTTGTTCCGCCAGAAGCCGCCATGGATGTTCATGACGATGGGGAAGAGCGCTTCGCTTTTGGCTTTTGGCTCTTGGCCTTTGGCTGCCGACTGATCCGATCTGCTCTGGCTTTTATCCGCGGTTAGATTCTGCTTTTGGCCTTCGCTGGCGGCTGGTAGCTGGCGGCCGGCGGCTGGCGGCAGCCAGAGATCGCCGAACTGGTTCGGATCCGAGCCGTAGGCGACGCGGAACTTGGGGACGTCGGTGGGCTGGGGACGGGAGAGGATGTCGAGCGGGGCCACGGAGGGATTTTACGCTGGAATGCCCGCTCCGGCCGCCTTTAGCTGATGGCTGAAGGCTGATGGCTGACGACTTATAATGAGTTACGGAGAGATGCGTGAGTGGTTGAAACGGGCGGTCTTGAAAACCGCTGAGGTCGAAAGGCCTCCGGGGGTTCGAATCCCTCTCTCTCCGCCAGTTCGCCTCAATCCGGTAGACTCGATGCAGCCGCCAGCGTGCCGCAGGGCCAAGCGTAAAGTCCTTAGAACCCACTCGAGCTCAGGCGCATCGGCTCCACACAAATCACCGACTTCTCGAAATCACTTGTAGCAACCGGTGTGGTCCAAAGGCCTCAACGTTTGCGCGGGTGGGGTTGAGGTTCTGGTGGCTTAGGGACCGGTACTGCTGGTCTCACAGTTGGGATAATGAGCCCTACACTACAGCCCTCGGGCGTGGGTTTCGCGCGCGGATCGGAACAGGGATCGAAGCCTCCCCGTCGAGGCGACTGCCGCCCTTTGTACGTAACTGTACAAATCTGGGATCCACTTGAATCGGTGGACATAATCCCTTGTTTCTTGGTGCACCACTCTTTGCGCAGGCGAGCTATATCCGCAGTGGAGATTCTCCTGCCGCAGCGGTAGTCACCATCCGGTGATGGCATTACAGTCGCGGGATCAGGGCACCCATTTGCTGCCGCAATAATCGACTTACAATTGTACGTCGACCAATTCCTCCGAGCGCATCCATCAATCATGGATTGCCAAGCCGCTTGGCGTTCCTGACACGTCGAGGAACAGCCAAAGTCCTGCCCGCATTGACTAGGTTCCGGCTTCGGCTTGGGTGTGGTTTTTTTGGTTGGTTTCTTGGGTGTCTTTTTTTTGACAGTTCCATCCGAGTTGTACTCGACCGTTTCGCCCTCGGTGGATTCTGTGGTCTCTGACGATGTTTCTACGGTCGTTGTCTTAGTCGTTTCAACAGTCTTAGAACCATCGGGGTTTGTAACGGTCTTGGTTTCGGTCGTTTCGACAGTCTTAGTCGTTGATCCGGTACGGTCGGTGGAAGTTTTAGTAACCGTCGTGCGCTCAACTTCGGTTGTCGTCTTCGAGCCGTTCGAGTTCGTCGTGACCGAAGTATCTTTAGTCCAGTCCGTCTGTACATCGGTGACGCCGCTTGAGTCTGCGAAAGACACTCTTTGGTGATCTTCCTGGTGGCCCGGTTGGACTCCTCCCGAACTTGCACTACTGGAATCTTCTTCCGTTAGGTTCTCGACTATGTATTTGTTGATGAGGTTAGCTCCAACCTCGATGGCAATACCAATTGCAATCTCTTGCCCTTGGGCAATGCCACCTTGACCGCTGTATCCGCACGATGTTCCTGTTGAAGAGCCAGCCCCGGCGAGGAGGGATTGTGCTCCTATGAATTGTGGACTGGACTGCCTCAGTTGCTCAAGGAGATCATCCAGCGCAGTGCTGCAAAAACTGACTGCTTCGGTTCTCAGCGAGGCTCCCAGATAGGTCAATTGCGCAGCGCCTCCAAGACACTGAACAACAGACAAATCCTTCCCTATGTCTCGCGGGTTTATCCTACGTCTTAGTTGCTGGGTTCGACGAATTAGCTCTGCGGAGATTCTTGCGCGCTGAGCAGTTGCAACAAAGGCGCTATAGTCTCGACAGCGGACATGACCATTGTCGTAAACCTTACAAACCCACTTCGGTCTTGCTTTTTGGGGACTCCCTTTCTTCTGCTTGCTGCCTTGGGATAATGCAGTAGGAGCACCGAGAATGAAGCACACAATGAGTAGCACCATTGGGATCCACATATCGCCTCCCTTATAAGTGCCGGGTGAAACCTCACTAGGTATGAAGTTGGCTGCAATACTGCATCTATACAACCCTCTTGTCAAATTTTAATTTACGTTGGTTCCCAATTCGGGAGAAACACTGTCGAGTGCTCCGTACGACCACTCTGTCCCCCAAAGTGCCTAAACTTCAGACGAACAGGAGTCGTTTTTCCTGCGGCCTCAAATCCTGTCAAGCCCCTCCCGCGCCGCATTTCCCGCCATCTCCTTGATTCCAGATAGGAAATAATCCCGACCTAAGTGGCACTGGACCTGGCACTGATTTGCTATTCTGAATCTATAGAGTAAAAAAAAGGGCAAAGGGCACGGCGCACTCCGTGCCCTTCGTCTTTTCCGGCCCGATCTCCCCCAACGAAAAGGAGGTGGTGTCCCTTTCCCCCATGCACCTTGCGTCCCTACATTTCCAGGTTCTCTGCGCTTTGTTCTACTGACGGCTGACGGCTGATGGCTGATGGCTGATGGCTGATAGCTGCTTTCTTTTCAAATATTTGCGAGTTTCGCTCTATAGAATCAAATATTTAGCTGCCCGCCCCAATGGAATCAAATATTTAGCCGCACCCCCCGGGGGGGAGGGTACCGACAGCCCCCTTGCGTCCTCTGCGTCCTTTGCGGTGAAAGGTTTTGCTCACCTTCGATCAGCGTCTATCAGCGTTCATCAGCGGCCAGAAGGTTCTGCTCTTACTAGAAACCAGAAACGAGGAACTAGAAACTGATGTTGCCCACCTGCACTTATGTCAAACCCAACGGTGTCATCTGTCGGCCTCGCCGTCAAAGGCAAGGACCGCTGCCACTTCCACCAGCTCGACGCCGAGACCGCCTTCGTCATGAACCTCGCCAGCACCCAGCGCCGTTGCGACATGGCCCAATACGGCGTCGGCGTCACCAGCATCTGCAAGCCGCCCGGCCTCGACGAGACCTTTGACGACACCTCCGCCGGCATGTTCGCCAACCTCAACCTCCCGCCGCTCGAAGACGCCGACTCCATCAACTTCGTCCTCAACGCCGTCATCCGCGCGCTCGCCCGCCAGCTCATCCCTCCGCGCAACGCCGCGCTCATCCTCTACGCGCTCCAGATCGCCAGCGGCAACCTCAAGCGCACCCACCAGCCCTACCCGCTCACCGACAAAGTCTCCACCGCCCCCACCCGCGCCCCCAAGGACTACCAGGCCACTCCCACTCCCCAAGACCTCGGCCTGTAAAGGATTGCTCAGGTGGCACAGCCGCCCTCGGCTGTGTCTGGGTACAGCACGGCTTCAGCCGTGCGAAGGTTTTGCTTTCAACGTGAAACGTGAAACGTGAAACGTGAAACTGCTTTCCCCCACCACCACAGCAGCCCCGCCCCGATCCCGCACAGGGCCACGCACAGGCCCGTCCAGACGCCCACGACGCCCATCCCCGCCCACAGGCCCAGGTACGCGCCCAGGGGCAGGCCCAGGCCCCAGTAGGCGGCCAGGCTGGTGAGCATGGGGGTGCGGGTGTCGCCGGCGCCGCGGAGGGCGCCGCTGGCGACGATCTGCAGGCCGTCGCACAACTGGAAGACGGCGGCGACCAGCAGCAGCGAGATAGTGGTGGCGATGACGCCTGCGTCCTGGGTGAAGATGCGCGCGATCTGCTGCGGCACGCTGACGAAGACCAGCGCGGCGCAGGTCATGAAGGCGGCGCCGAGAGCGAGCGCCGTCCAGCCGGCGCGGGCGGCGCCGGGCGGGTCGCCGCGGCCCAGTGCCTGGCCCACGCGTACGGCGGCGGCCGACGAGATGGCCAGTGGCACCATGAACGTGACGCTGGCGGTGCGCAACGTGATCTGGTGCGCAGCCAGCGGGATGACGCCGAGGCGTCCGGCCATGTAGGTGGCCGCGGCGAAGACGCCGACCTCGAACAGGATCTGGAAGGCCACGGGAAAGCCGAGCCGCAGGAGCGTGCCGAGGCGGGACATATCCGGCCGCAACCCCGGAAAACCGCTGGGCCGCTGATGGACGCTGATGAACGCTGATGGTTCAAGACCCGGTTTCGAGTTTCGGGTGCCGGGTTTCGAGTGATCTTGATCTTGCTCTTGGTTCTCTCCTGAAACCTGAAACCGGAAACTCGAAACCTTCTCTGCCCTCGCAGCCGAGCTGCTGGACGCGGATACTTCATCGTGGTGGCCGCGCAGGATGTCCAATATCGACACATGATGCTGGCGGTCGTACCACACGATGTAGCCCAGCAGCACCACGGCCATGGTGGAGCGCGCGATCACCGTTCCCCAGCCGGCGCCGGCGATGCCCATCGCGGGCGCGCCCAGGTTGCCGAAGATGAGCGCGTAGTTCGCCACTACGTTGACCAGGTTCGCGGCCACCAGCGACGCCATCACGATGCCGACATGGTTGATGGCCTGCAGGTAGCGGCGGAAGGCGAAGTAGAGCAGCAGCGGCAGCGCGCTCCACATCAGTGCGTGCATGTAGCGCCGGGTCTCAGAGAGCAGCGACGGGTCGAGCGTGCCGGTGAGCGCCAGCGCGTGCGGCGTGGCCCAGGTGGCGAGCATGACGAACGGCGTGAGCGCGGCCACGATGTAGAGCGACTGGATCAGCCAGCGGTGGCATTCGTCGAGGCGTCCGGCGCCGAACGATTGCGAGACGACGGTGTCGAGGCCAAAGAGCAGCCCCGCGGCGAAGATGGACGCTACATAAAAGAGGATGCCGCCCAGGCCGGCGGCGCCGATGGCCTCGGTGGAGTTGGGCAGGCGCGAGACCATGATGGTGTCGACGATCTCCATGGCCATCCAGCCGAGCTCGGCGACGATGAGCGGCAGCGCCAGGCGCAGCATGGGAGCCAGTTCAGCGCGGATGGCAGCGGTGGAGAGCATGCAGGTTCGATTCTATTGGAACCACAGAGTCGCACGGAGGAATCAAGGGTTGAAAACCTCTGTGGGACTCTGTGGCCTCTGTGGTGACACTGGCGAAGCCCGTCCCAAACGGTTAGCATCAGTCCTGAGCACCCCACGTGACCGAGAAACGCCACAACCCGATCAGCGAGATTGCGCGCGAGACCATGGCCTTCCGCGAGATCATGGCGCTCGCCGTCGACTCCTTCCACGAGCACAAGGTGCGCTTCATGCTCACGGCGCTGGGCATGGTGATCGGCACGGCGTCGCTGATCCTGGTGGTGACGATCGGCCTCACGGGCAAGCAGTACATCATGAACCAGATCCAGGCCATCGGCGCGAACATGGTGTACGCGTACTACGAGGGCGGCGGGTCGGGCGCGGTGACCACCACGCAGCAGGACTTCCTCACCGTGGACGACATGCATGCGGTGCTGCAGCAGGTGTCGGGGATCAAGGCAGCGTCGCCAATGCTGCAGTTGAATGACCGCATCGCGGTGGGCGGCGGCAAGGAGCGCGAGATCCTGGTGCTGGGCGTGGACCCCGGCTATCGCGAGGTGCGCAACCTGCTGCTGGTCGCGGGCCGCTTTTTCGACAAGGAAGACGCGCAGGCGCGCAACAAGGTGGCGCTGGTCACGCCGGCGTTCGCGACCAAGGTGTATGGCGGCGCGGGCCAGGCCATCGGCAAGACGGTGAAGATCAACGGCCTGCCGTTCGTGGTGATCGGGACGTTCAAGGAGCGGGTGGAGACCTTCGGGCAGTCGGAGATCGCGACTGACACCATCCTCATCCCGTATTCGGTGGCGCGGTATTTCACGCCCACCGACGCGGTGAAACAACTGTTCTTCTCCATCGCGGACCCGGGCAACGTAGAGAGCGCCACGGTGCAGATCAAGCGCGTGCTGCAGTCGCGGCACCGGCCGGAGTCGACCTACCGGGTGGAGAACCTGACGCAGCTGCTCGCGGTCGCGGGCAAGACGGCGAACGCGCTGACCATCGTGCTGCTGCTGATCTCCATGGTCACGCTGCTGGTGAGCGGCGTGGGCATCATGAACATCATGCTGGCGAACGTGCGCGCGCGCATACGCGAGATCGGCATCAGAAAAGCGGTCGGCGCGACGAACCGCGAGATCAAGCTGCAGTTCCTGACCGAAGCCGTCTTCATATCGCTGTGCGGCGGAGTGCTGGGGACGATCATTGGCCTCGCCATCCCGTTCAGCGCGCGGTTCTTGACGGAATATCGCGTGCCTATTTCAGGACTGAGCGCGATCATCGCCATTGTGGTGGCAAGCGTGGTCGGAATCGTCTTCGGCACGCTGCCGGCAGCGCGCGCGGCGGAGATGAATCCGGTGGATTCGCTGAAGTACGAGTAGCCACTGCTCCAAACGCAAAAAGGCCGGGCAGTTTCGCCCGGCCCTTTGCTTTTTCAATCGCCCGCCATAGGTTCGGTTCATCCAGCGGGTAATACGTAGCGCCCTTTTGATGCTGTCACCGCATGGAGGCTGGTACCGCCTCCGAGGGCGCTGTTTAACGTCGATGTCACATCACGTAGGCGATGTTGTCGAGCTCCTTCTGCATCACTTCGAGGGAGCAGCCCGCGCCCTCGATGCGGCTGGCGGCGTCCATGGCGGCGGTCTGCGAGACGCCGTAACCGCGTCCGGCAAGAAAGACCTGGAACAGCTCGGCCGCCTGCCACGGGTCCAACCCGCCCTGCATGAGCTCGGTACGAAGGACCGAAAGCTCGGTCTGCGTGAACTTTTCGCTGCTTTTCATCTTCAGGCCACCTCCGACCCTAAGATCCACTGCTGCCTACTTAGACGTAACCGACCCAGAGTTTGTTGCAAAAATCGAAACCCTGCAAATCTCCAAGGTAACGACTGCTTCTTTCCCCTGGTAACGGTACTTGGGTAATTAGGATGCTGGAACCCGAAAAACGTGCAGGGGTTCCGCAAAAAAATATTCCCGTATACCGGTGAAACCTTTTGCCGGCGGCTGGGTTGCTGGAGCCATTCCCGGGCCACGGGGAGCTGAAGCGCGCCACCCGCCGTCTAATAGGTAGAACGCGCAAACCACAGTTTCTTGCGCGGAAAATTGGTACCATCCTCACGCCCATGCCCGCGGCCGCAAACCCGGCGATATCAGCAGCTTTGCGCGACGAGCTGTTCACGCGCGCGCGCGCAGCGGACTACGGACTGAACGCCGTTCAGTTCGGCGCAGCACTGGAGCGGGTGGCAAAGTCGCTGGGCGGCGAAGCCCAGTTGCGCAGCCTGAAGGTCGAAGACCTGGCGCTGGCGCAGGGATGCGCGGCGGGCAACGAGCATGCGTGGGAAGTCTTCCTGACGCGCTTCCGCGAAAAACTCTACGACGCGGCGCGCAGCATCACGCGGGAGGAAGCCTCGGCGCGCGAGCTGGCGGATTCGATCTATGGTGAGCTGTACGGGACGCGGATGGAGGACGGCGAGCGGGTGTCGAAGCTGGCGTCGTACTCGGGACGCGGCTCGCTGGAAGGCTGGCTGCGCACGGTGCTGGCGCAGGAGTGGGTGAACCGCTTCCGCAAGCAGAAGCGCCTGGTCAGCCTGGAAGAACAGGAAGAAGCAGGCGCGCAGTTCGAAGCGGCACCGGCGGCGCCGCCGGAGTCCACGCTGGATCCGCGGGTGGCGGCGGCGACCGATCGCGCGCTGGCGGAGCTCGCGGCGGAGGACAGGTACATCCTCGCTGCTTATTATCTGGATGGACGCACGCTGGCCGACGTGGCGCGAACGCTGGGGGTGCATGAGTCCACGGTGAGCCGCAAGGTGGAGCGGCTGGCGCACAAGCTGCGCAAGGACATCCTCAGCCACCTGACGAAGGCGGGCATGGGTCGCAGGCAGGCGGAGGAGGCGATGGAGGTCGACGTCCGCGACCTTGCCGTGGATGTGCGCACGCAGCTCAAAAAGCAGGCCCGCGGGCAGGGGCTGCCAGCGCCGGAATGATGCAAGAAATGCAGGCTCGAGCGTTCTGACATTAAGAGAAGAAAAATGGTGGACATACCCAATTCGGCCAAGAGCAGGCTGCGGCAGGGCAGCGGGGGGACCTCCGCGCACCCGGACGCGAACCTGCTGGCCGCCTTCAGCGAGCAGGCGCTCGCTGGGACGGAGCGCGAGCAGGTGCTGGCGCACCTGGCGCAGTGTGCCGATTGCCGGGAGATCGTGGCGTTGAGCGCGCCCGAAGCCGCGCCCCCGCAGACGGCGTATGTGCCGCGCGGATGGTTCGGCATGCGGCCGGAGTTCATGCGCTGGGCCGTGGTGGGAGCAAGTGCAGTGGTAGTGGTGGCCGCGGTGCTGCTGGTGCGTCCGGAGCTGGAGCGCGCGCCGGTGCAGTCAGTCCAGCAAGCCAGGAATGAGGCACCCCTAGGGCCGCAATCGGCCGAATCTGTAGCGACTGAGGCCGCCGATGCCCTGCAGCCGAAGAAAGACAGTGCCAAGGATTTGGTGGTCACCGGCGCGCGGCGCGAGCGGCAAGTGATGAAGATCGAGGGGGCAAATACGCCGGCAAGACTAACGGCCGGATTGAGCGCGCCGACGGTAGCTCCGGCAGCGCCGCCACCGCCTCCCGCCTCGATCAAGCCCGAGGAGGAGTTCCGCTATGCGGCCGCGCCGGCCGCAGGCCAAGCGGCGGGGAGTGCGACAGGCGGGGTGAGCGGCGCCAAGGTAGCGGCTGAACCAAAGCGCGATGTAAAGGTCGGCGATCTAGCCGTGCTGGACTCTGCACCTGCCAACACGATGGCCGTGAATGAGTCGCAGGCTCAGCCAACGGCCTTAGCGAAAGAAATGGACGCGGGGCGCACCGACGCGTTCGCCGATGTCGTTACGAAGAAGAATGAGCCCGCGGTGGCGGAGCTGAAGGCACAGCGGGCACCAGCGGACACTGCGTCCGGAAGGATGACGATGCGGGCGACGTCGAATGTGGCGACGCGCACCTGGCGTATCGCGGAAGGCAAGCTGGAGTCTTCGCGCGACGGCGGCAAGACGTGGATGGGCATCTCATTGCCGGCAGGGGTCAAACCTTTGACGGTTGCCGGGATCTTCCCGCGGGTGTGGGTCGGCGGAGACGATGGGGTCTTGCTGCGCTCGGATGACAATGGCGCGACGTGGACACGAGTGCCGGGAGACTGGCAGGGTAATGTCATCTTCATTAAGTTTGAGGATGCAAAGCGTGGAGAATTGAAGACGTCGCGTCCGGGAGAAACGCAGATCTGGGCGACGGAAGACGGCGGCGCGACCTGGACACTGCGCGCACGGGTAGGCTGATCAAGCCTCGATGGTGGCGCGGTCGACCAGCAGGATGGGGATGTCGTCCTGCACCGGGTAGACGCGCTTGCAGCTTTGGCATTTGAGCGAGTCGCGGCTCGGACTCACGGTAAGCGGCGATTTGCAGGCCGGACAGGCGAGGCGATCGAGGATGTCGGTCCAGTGCATGGGCTTCGATTTTACCGCCAAAACCATTTTTAGCCGCTGATCAACGCTGACAAACGCTGATAAACCGAAATCCAGCCGACCGTTTAAGATAATCCCCAAGATGGCAGCCAGAGTCCTGGACGGCAACAAGATCGCGGCGGAGATACGCGCCGAAGTGGCCGCGCAGGTGCGCGAGATGACTGCGGCGGGTGTGCGGCCGGGGCTGGCGGCGGTGCTCGCCGGCAATGACCCGGCATCTGAGGTATACGTCCGCAACAAGGTGAAGGCGTGCGAGGAGCTGGGCATCTACAGCGAGAAGCACACGCCGCCGAACACCACCACCACGGAAGAGATGCTGGCGCTCGTCGCAGAGCTGAATCGGCGCGATGAGATCGACGGCATCCTGGTGCAGTTGCCGTTGCCGAAACAGGTGGATGCGAGCAAGGTATTGCTGGCGGTCTCGCCGGCGAAAGACGTCGACGGCTTCCACCCGATGAACGTCGGCAATCTGTCGACGCAGCGTCCGGGGCTGGTGCCGTGCACGCCGCTCGGCTGCATCGAGATCCTGAAGCGCAGTGGCATCACCATCGCGGGCGCGGAGGCCGTGGTCATCGGGCGCAGCGACATCGTGGGCAAGCCGGTGGCGATGCTGCTGACAAACCACCACGCCACCGTGACTATCTGCCATTCGAAGACGCGCGACCTGCCGGGCGTGTGCCGCCGCGCGGACATCCTCATCGCCGCGATGGGGCGGCCGGGCTTCGTGACGCGCGACTTTGTGAAGCCGGGAGCGACGGTCATCGACGTGGGCATCAACCGCATCACCGACCCGGCGGAGTTCAGGAAATTTTTTGCGGGCAACGAGAAGCGCGAACAGGCATTCGCGAAGAACGGCGCGACGCTCATCGGCGACGTGCACCCGGAAGTCGCCGAGGTCGCGGGCGCGCTGACGCCGGTGCCGGGCGGCGTAGGGCCGCTGACCATCGCGATGCTGATGGCCAACACGGTGCGCGCGGCGCGGCTGCGGCGCGGCGCGACGGCTGATTCGAAGATGGCCTCGCCGGTGGGAGACTAGCCGTGCTGCGCGTGGGCCTCACGGGCGGGCTGGGCTGCGGCAAGACCACGGTCGCCACCATGATGGCGGCGCGCGGGGCGTATGTGATCCAGGCGGACGCTATCGCGCATGAGCTGATGCGTCCCGGCCAGGACGTGTACGACCAGGTGGTGAGACATTTTGGGCCGGAGATCGTCCAACCGGGGGGAGCCATCGACCGGGTGAAGCTGGCGCAGGCGGCCTTCGCCGGCGGCCGCGTGAAAGAGTTGAACGCCATCGTGCATCCGGCGGTCATCGCCTACCAGCAGGAGTGGATGCAGCGCATCGGGGAAAAGGACTCAGCCGCGATCACGGTGGTGGAAGCGGCGCTGATCCTGGAAGCGGGCGTGAACGGGCGCTTCGACAAGCTGGTGGTGGTGACCTGTCCGCGGGAGCAGAAGATCGAGCGCTACGCCCAGCGCGTGGCACGCGAAGGCGGAGATGAAGCCGCGGCGCGGGCGGAAGCGGAGCGGCGCATCGCGGCCCAGATGCCGGACGAGGAGAAGATCAAGGCCGCCGACTATGTCATCGATAATTCCGGCCCATTGACGGCGACGCAGCGCCAGGTCGATTCCGTGATGGACGAGTTACAGCGACTGGCGGCGGCAAACCGGGTTCAAGCGTGAGAGGGAGATGATGAAACAAGCACGGCCTGTACTTCTGGCGATTGCACTGGTGGGAGTCTTCTATTACATCACCACGCACCGGCATGTTCCGTTCGACCTGCCCTTTGCCGACCAGGAGGTGGTGCGGTCGAGCGGCGTGACGTATGTGCAGTCGTCGCAGGCGCCCAGTTTCGATGCGGAAGAGCAGAACAACATCGCGCTCTACAAGCGCGTGCTGCCCGCGGTAGTGAACATCACATCCACCGCAGTCGCCTTCGACTTCTTCTATGGCGCGGTACCCCAGGAAGGCCAGGGCTCGGGCTTCATCATCGACAAGCAGGGCCACATCCTGACCAACTACCACGTGATCGCGAATGCGCGGCAGGTGGAGGTCACGCTCAGCAACCGGCGCAAGTATCGCGCCACCGTCGTGGGCCGCGATCCCTCGCGCGACCTGGCGATCATCCGCATCGACGCGCCGAACATCACGCCCGCGGTGCTGGGCGACTCGAAGAATCTCGTCGTCGGGCAGAAGGTGTATGCCATCGGGAACCCCTTCGGCCTGAGCGGCACGATGACACGCGGCATCATCAGCTCCATCCGCTCGATACGCTCGGCGGACAACACACCCATCGACGACGCCATCCAGACGGACGCGGCCATCAACCCCGGCAACTCCGGCGGACCGCTGCTGAACTCGCGCGGCGAAGTGGTGGGCATCAATACCATGATCGCGACGGGCGGCGCCAACCAGAGCGCCGGCGTCGGCTTCGCCGTGCCCATCAACGCGGCCAAGGCGGTGCTCGATGACCTCGTGCGCTTCGGGCGCGTGCGCCGGCCGTCATTCGGCGTCCGCGGCGCACTGCCCATCACCCCGGACCTGGCGCAGGAGCTTGGGCTGGCGGCTGAGTATGGCGTGCTCATCATGCAGGTGGTGCCGGGCAGCGCGGCTGATCGGGCGGGTCTGCGCGGCGGCACCGAGCGCGCATACCTGGGCAACACGCCGATCATGATCGGCGGTGACCTCATCGTGGAGATCGACGGCCAGGAGATCATGGAGGCGGCCGACATCGCCGGCATCCTCAACAACCGGCGCTCCGGTGACACCATCAAGGTGACCGTCTACCGCGGGAAGCAGCGGATGACCATAAACGTGCGCCTGGGCGAGCAGCGGGAGAGCGCAGCTTAGTGACGGAAGGCCAGGGCCACTCTCCTGCACGCCGGGTCACTCTCCCGCATTATGAGCCGCCAACACGCGGACTAGCCCAGTAGCCTTTCGTAATTAAACGATTCTGGGAGTGGTTCTAAGGTGTTAAGGCGGCTCGAAGGGGTGAAAGCCCCATCACGGGCATGCTAGTGAAGTTTCGATAATCGTCGGAAATCCCAACACCCCTGGTGACCGACGATGTTTCGAGAGAGCCTTCCCCTGCTGGCTGTCCTACTTTTCTGCCTTCCCGCAGTGGCGCAAAAGCGCATCCTCACAACTTCCCCCAGCGCCGTGGACTTCGGTCCAGTCATGCTGGGCAGCGCCACGTCGCGCACGGTGACAGTGGCGAACACGGGAACGCTCAGCGTGAAGCTCAGCGGAGTCAGTTCGAGCTCCGCAGAGTTCGTTGCGGGCGGACTTACGCTGCCGCTGACGCTGACGCCGGGCGCAAGTGCGAACGTGATTGTGACTTTCACGGCGGCGACCGCTGGGACGAAGGTGGCGACGCTCAATCTCACCAGCAACGCCCACAACACGGCTGCGGTGTCACTGAGCGCGACCGGGACCGCGCCGGCGGAAGAGCCTTTGCCGCCGCCGCCCCCGAGCGCAAGCACGGGCTACGGCAACGTAGGAGACCCGTATGAGGGCACGACTCCCGGAAGTGCGGTGCTGGTGAGCGCCTGCCAAACGCTGATGCCCAACACCAGCTACCGGCTGACACGGTCGGTGAGCGCGTTGACGGCGACGGATGTGTGCTTCCAGATCAACGGCGCCAACACCACGCTCGACCTCAACGGATACAAAGTCACGGGTCGCATCACGGGCAACGCAGTCAACATCAACGGCACGCACATCTTCAATGGGTCCGTCGAGTGCCTGCGTGACGAAACGCTGGGTGGCAATGTGGGGTGTGTGTGGCTTTATGGTGACTACTTCGCGCCATCAGCGACTCTGCGGGTGCACCACCTCACGGTGACGAACCGCGCGGCCTGTGGCCGCTCCGTGCACGTAAACTGGGACACCACGACGGCGTGGACCGGCGCGCCGTATGTGGTGCGCCTGTACAACATCACCAGCGCGGCGGCGCCGGGGCCATCGTGCGCCCGCGCCTACAACCTCTCCGTGTTCACCAGCAGCGTGATCACGGCGGAAGCCCACAATAACGACGTGCTGTGCCCGGCGGACACCGCCGCATGTCAGGGAATCGTTTTTTACGGGAATGACCGCAGCCGCATGCACCACAACCGCGCTGACATGCCGCAGAACTACACGGTGCAGAACGGGCGCGCCTTCCTTTGCGACGGCGGCGCAGACTACTGCGAGGTGGACCACAACCTGGTCATCGCCAACAACAACCGGGCGTTCCGCGTCCGCGACTCGAAATACGCGCGCATCCACGACAACGTGGTGCAGCGGGTGACCTGTTGCGGCGGGCAGGCGGTGCATCTGGGCGATCCCGATACGGGAAGCACCGACCTTGAGGTGGTCGTTGAAAACAACAGCTTTGAGGTCGCCGATGGACTGGTGCTGATGATCCGCGGCGGCTACAACGCCGTGTTCCGCAACAACACGCTGACATGCGCAGGCTGCGCCGGGAATGTGAACCTGGCGCGCGTCCGGAACATGGGCATCTCCAGCATCACGTTCGAGAACAACCCCACCGCTACGGCGCTGGGGACACCGCAGATCAACGTCGAGAGCGCGGCGTCGGCAACGGTGTGTAACTCCGGCCAGGCTGACGGTGCGGGCGTCATCACCTACACGAACACCTGCCAGCCGTAGCGGTCATCTGCCGAGCGCGATGCGGTCGAGGTTGGCGCGGCGATGATGGTCCGCGATGGCGCTGGTGATGTCGAGGGCCAGCGCCAGGGCGCGGCGTCCTTCCTCGAGCGACACCAGCGGCGTGCGGCGGGCGCGCACGGCGGCGAGAAACTCCTTCAACTCAGCGTGCAGCGGCTCCTCGGCGGTCACCTCCGGCCGCTGGAGGCTGAGGCCGGGAATCGGCAGCGCGCCCGGGTCCTTCGCGGCGGCGGCGATGGCCTTCGCCGGGTCGCGCGCGACTTCGGCGTCGACCGTGATGGCGAAGACGTCCTGCTTCGCGTAATCGATAGAGACGTACTGGTGCGGCTGGAAGAAGCGCACCTTGCGCACCTTCTCCGTGCTCACGCGGCTAGCGGTGAAGTTCGCGACGCAGCCGGAGTCGAACTCGATGCGCACGTTGGCAATGTCTACCTTGGGCGACAGGATGGGCAGGCCGACGGCGCGGACTTCCTTGACCGGCGAATTGACCAGCGAGAGCACGATGTCGAGGTCATGGATCATGAGGTCGAGGACCACGTCGACGTCGAGGGCGCGCGGCGTGAAGATGCTGAGGCGGTGGACCTCGAAGAACATCGGGTGGGTGATGAGCGGGAGCGTGGCGCGCACCGCGGGATTGAAGCGCTCGAGGTGGCCGACCATGGCCACGCGCTGCTTCTGCTTGGCCAGGCGGATGAGCTCGTCGGCCTCCGCGAGCGAGGTGGCGATGGGCTTCTCGATGAGGACATCGATGCCGGCCTCCATCAACGTGCGTGCGACCTCGAGATGATGCACCGTGGGCACGGCGACGCTGGCGGCGTGGATGTTGCCCTTCTGCAATAGCTGGTCGAGCGAGGTGAAGGCCTGGCTGCGGAACTCCATGGCCAACTCGGCGGCGCGCTCGGGGTTCGCGTCGCACACGGCGGCGAGCTCGACTGGCTCACCCTGCTTGGCCAGCTCGGCATAGACGCGCGCGTGGTTGCGGCCGAAGGCGCCCACGCCGATGACTGCGACCCTGGTCTTCTCCGGTGTCGTCATAGAAACATTCATTCTCTCAGATTCATGCGGCGGCGCGGGCAAGAACGCGCAGCGCGGCCGGCGCCACGGTGATGTCGCAGGGCGTGAGGCCCACGTAGTCGCCGTCGGAGTAGATGGGCTGCGGTTGTTCGGTGACGATGCGGACCTGTGTCGCGCGAAAGGCGAGGATCTCCGGCAGATGCACGTGGGCGCCGGTCATGATCTTCGGATAATGGCGGACCACGTTCCAGCGCGGCGTAGGACGCAGGCAGGTGACGTCGAGCTGAGCGTCAAAGATGCTGGCCTGCGGCGCGATGGGCAGGCCGCCGCCGTAGATGGGCGTGTTGGTCACGGCGACGAACCAGGCGTGGGCGTCGAGCATGGTCTGGCCGTTGCTGGTAACGATGAGGCGCTGCGGTTGATAGCGCAAAATGGCGGCGAGGCCGCCGAGCAGGTATCCGCTGCGAGCCTTGAGCCATGCGGGCAGCGCGTTGGCGCGGCGGGTGGCATCGGCGTCGAGGCCTACGTTGGCGCAGCAGGAAAAGTGCTGTGTGGCGTCGGCGGTGCGGATGAGGCCGAGGTCAGCTTGGCGAGGCGCGACCTTGCCGGCGAGAAAATCCCGCAGCAGGGCGGCGGCATCTTCCGCGGAGCGGATGCCGTTGTCGGCGGCGAAATCGTTGCCGCTGCCGGAGGGCACGGGCAGAGTAACGGCACGCGCGGCGACGAGGGCGTTGAGGTGGCGGTGCAGTGTGCCGTCACCACCGAAGATGAGGGCGAGGTCGGTATGGGCGAGTGCGTCGCCGGCGGCTGCAGGTGTGGGCAGGGCGAGGACTTTGATGTCGGGAAGCAGTTGCTGGAAGAGCGAGAGATCTTGCGGACGCGAGCGCGGCCCCAGGATGGCAAGGGCGGTCATGCTCAGCGCTTGACCAGGATCCTTTTGAGCTTGCGACCCACGCGGATGGTCACGTCAAACGGGAATTTGTCGACGAGCAGGGCAGAGTCAGCTTTCACTTCATTGCCGATGCGCACGGCCTTGGCCTTGATCTTGCGCGCTGCGTCGGTGGCCGAATCAGCCAGGCCGGTGCGGTGCAGCAGTTTCTCGAGCTTCACGGCTTTGCCGTCGGCGGCGGCGACGTCCGCGTAAAAGACCTCGACCGTCTCCAGGTCCTCCGGCACCTCCGATTTCTGGAACTGCTTCTCCCAGTCGGCGGCGGCCTGCTGGGCGGCGGCTTCGCCGTGGAAGTCGCGCGTGATGCGGAGTGCGAGCTCCTTCTTCACCTTCATCGGGTGGGCTTCGCCGGCAACGCAACGGCGCTTGAGGACGTCGATCTTTTCTTCCGAGACGTCGGTGAGCAGCAACCAGTAGCGCCACATCAGCTCGTCGGAGATGGACATGACCTTGCCGTACATCTCTTTCGGCGGTTCCGCGATGCCGATGGCATTGTTGAGCGACTTTGACATCTTCTGCACGCCATCGAGGCCTTCGAGGATGGGCATGGTCAACACGACCTGCGAGGGTTGGCCGTAGGCGCGCTGCAGCTCGCGGCCGACGAGCAGGTTGAACTTCTGGTCGGTGCCGCCCAGCTCCACGTCGCACTCAAGCGCTACGGAGTCATAACCCTGTGCCAACGGATAAAGCAGCTCGTGAATGGCGATGGGCTTCTCTTCCATAAAGCGCTTGTGGAAGTCCTCGCGCTCGAGCATCTGCGAAACGGTGTACATGGCGGCGAGGCGCACGAAGTCATGCGCGCTGAACTTTGAGAACCAGCGGTTGTTGAAGTCGACGACGGTCTTCTCCGGGTCGAGGATCTTGAAGACCTGCGCCTTGTAGGTCTCGGCGTTCTTCTGGATGTCTTCCGGTGAGAGCGGCGGCCGGGTGACGCTGCGCCCCGTGGGGTCGCCGATGAGGCCGGTGAAGTCGCCGATGAGGAAGATGACGGTGTGGCCCATGTCCTGGAAGTGCTTCAGCTTGCGGATGAGCACGGTGTGGCCCAGGTGGAGGTCAGGCGCGGTGGGGTCGAATCCCGCCTTGACCTTCAGCGGCTTGCCAGACTTGTAGGACTGCTCGAGCTTCTCCTTCAGCTCGGCTTCGCGGATGATCTCTGCGGCGCCTTTCTTGATGTAGGCGAGTTGTTCGGGGACGGGCTTGAACGAGGACATTCGGTTCGATTATAGCGGCTGGAACAGCTCCGCCTGCCTCTCCGTCACGTGCTGATAGAGCCCATTGGCGGCGTACTGCTGGAAGTGCGGCGAGTTGCGGTGGAAGTCGAGCGCCGCCTCGTCCTTGTATTGCTCATAGACGAGGAAGCGCGTGGGGTCGTCCTTATGCTGGTGGGCGACGTACATCAGGCAGCCGGGTTCGCGGCGGCTGGCTTCGGCGAGCGGGCCGAACAGGCGGGCGACTTCAGCTTCGGTGCCGGGCTTTACGGTGAGCAGGACGCATAGGCAGAGCATAGCGGTGATTTAATCACAAAGGACTCGAAGGACACGAAGCGGAACTTTTTGCGGCGGGTGGTCGGAGGCCGGCATCCATTGCCTATGATCATGCGGATGTGGCGGGGCAGGGTCCCGGCAGAGAAATCAGACGCCTATCTGGCGTTCCTGCACACCTCCGGGTTTCCGGACTACGAGGGAACGCCGGGAAATCTTGGCGGGTTTGCTTTTCGGCGAACCGTGAACGGCGAAACGGAGTTCGTGCTGGTGACGTTCTGGGAGTCGGTGGAGGCGATCAAGCGGTTCGCCGGCGACAGCTACGAACACGCGCATTATTACCCGGAAGATGCTGACTTCCTCCTAGACTTTGAGCCCGCGGTGAAGCATTACGAAGTCGCGCACCGCTGGTAGTCATTTCAGCAATCGCCAGGCAAATCCTATGGAGCTGCAGGTGATAGACCACCGTTTCCCGGAACCAAAGAGAACCTCATGTGTAAGGCCGCTCTCAGTGAGGGTCAGCTGGTCTTGAATCCAATCTCGATTGCCTTTTTCGTGTCTGCCTAGATGCTGCAAGGAGAAATCCTCTACCTTCTCATAAACAAATTCAAGCTGGCGGTCATGCAAGGACCCAAGCAAATGAAGGCGTATCTGAGTGTCTCGCTGAGGAGACTGGTCGATTTCGACGCGCTCTACCCAGGCGTCGTGAGGGCATCGAGGATCGGTGCGATCGTGATACCAGTCAGTCAGAACAAAACTAACGACGCTTTCAGGTAGTCGGCTGCGCATCCTTTCAAGGCCGGCACGATACTCTCTCCAGGCAGCCTCGATCTGTGCTGGAGTGGCATTTTCCGGAAGGTCGATAAGCGTCATTTCATTTCCTTCCACTCGAGCCGAAGCCCCCGGCCATGCGGCTGGAGTCTGTAAGCTCTTCGACCACCTCGACCGCTCCGGTCAGCACCGGGTAGGGGATCATGTTGGCGATCTTGTCGCCGGCGTGGATGGAGTTGGGCGCGTCCGCCAGGTTCTCCATCACGACTTTGATCTCGCCGCGATAGCCGGAGTCGATGACACCCGCGGTGACGATGAGGCGGCGCGAGGCGAGCGAAGACTTGTCCCGCAGCAGCGCGCCCATCGGCTCGCCGTCGTTCCCGGTGAGCTGCACCGCGATGCCCGTGGGAACCAGCGCGGAGCCGCGCGGCGGCAGGGTGACGTCAGCGGCCGAGAAGATGTCATAGCCCAGGTCTTCACCCGGATGGGCGACGGTGGGGGCTTTGGCGGCGGGGTGAAGGAGCTTGACGCGGAGCATGGGAACACCAGTTTAGCGGCTTGGGTGGAGGAAGGCTATCGGCTGACAGCTATCGGCTATCGGTAAAAGCAAAAGCAAAGGCAAAGGCAAAGGCATTGTCCTTCGCTCGCCCTCGCGGATGCTCGGGCTCGCTCAGGATGACAGCTTATGAGTTGGATAGGAATCTCTCGTCGTCGGTCACATTATTCAGTTTCGCTCAGGATGGAAGCTCCGAGTTGGAATAGGGATCTCTCGCTGCGCTCGAGATGACCTGGAGACGCTATTTCTTGATCACCCGTCTTCCATCCACCACATACTCCCCAGACAGCACGCGCCTGATGGCTTCGCTGTAGGCGAGGTGCTCCTCTTTCAGGATGCGGGCGGAGAGTGACTCCACCGAGTCGCCGTCGAGGACCGGCACCGTGGTCTGCAGGATGATGGGGCCATGGTCGAGGTGTTCGTCGACGAAGTGCACAGTGCAGCCCGTGACCTTCACGCCGTATTCCAGCGCCTGTTTCTGCGCGTCGAGCCCGGGGAAGGCCGGCAGCAGCGACGGATGGATGTTGAGGATGCGGTGCGGGAAAGCCTGCACAAACTTTGCGGAGAGCAGCCGCATGTAGCCGGCCAGGCAGACGAGGTCTACCTTGGCCTTCTTGAGCGCGGCGACGACTTCGTTATCGTGGGCCTCGCGCTCGCGCAGCTTCGACGGGATGATGACGGCGTTCAGCCCGCGACGGCGCGCGGCCTCGATGCCGGGAGCGTCCGGCTTGTTGGAGATGACGATGGCGATCTCGGCGGCGAGCTTGCCGGCCTGGATGTGGTCGGCGATGGCCTCAAAGTTGGAGCCGCGGCCCGAAAGCAGTATGCCGAGTCGGTGCATGTGGAGACATTGTAACTGGCGTGAGCTGGGCGCCCGCCATTAACGGGGCTGCGGGCGCGAATGATAGATTGGTAGCGTTTATGGCCAAGCTCAAGGTGGGCGTTCTGTTCGGCGGGCGCAGCGGGGAGCATGAGGTGTCACTGCTCTCGGCGGCGTCGGTGATGAACGCCATCGACAAGTCGAAGTTCGACGTGGTGCCCATCGGCATCACGAAAGAAGGGCATTGGGTCACCATGACCCATGCCGAACAGTTGCTCAGCGGCAAGGGAGCGCCGGCGCGGCATCTGCGCGCTGGCGATCCGGCGGCGACGTTCGGGTCCGCGGTGCTGGCGCGCGGAGAAGAGATGATCGTGCCGCCGGTGCCGGGCGGCGAGGCGCTGGTGCCGTTCACGTCGCCAAGCGTGACAACGCCGCAGCCGATCCATGTGGACGTCGTCTTCCCCGTGCTCCACGGAACGTTCGGTGAAGACGGCACCATCCAGGGGCTGCTGGAGCTGGCCGACATCGCGTATGTCGGCGCGGGCGTGCTGGGCTCGGCCGCGGGCATGGACAAGGACGTGATGAAGAAGCTCTTCGCGGCCGAAGGTCTGCCTATCGTGAAGCACGTCACGGTGCTGCGCGCGGAGTGGGAGGCGGACCCGAAGAAGGTGCGCCGTCTGCTGGAGTCGAAGCTGAAGTATCCATACTTCGTGAAGCCGGCGAACCTGGGCTCGTCGGTGGGAATCTCCAAGGTGCACGACAAGAGCGAACTGGCGGCCGCGATGGACATGGCCGCGAGCTACGACCGCAAGATCGTGGTGGAGCAGGGCGTGGGCACGGCCAAGGCGCGCGAACTGGAAGTCTCGGTGCTGGGCAACGATGCGCCGCAGGCGTCGGTCCCCGGCGAGATCGTGCCTTCGGCGGAGTTCTACGACTACGCGGCGAAGTATCTCGACGAAGGTTCGCAGCTCATCATCCCGGCGAAGCTCACCAAGGCGGAGACGAAAAAAGTGCAGCAACTGGCGGTGGCGGCCTTCCGCGCGGTGGATTGCAGCGGGTTGGCGCGCGTGGACTTCCTGATGGAGCCGAAGTCGCGCAAGCTGTACGTGAATGAGATCAACACCATGCCGGGCTTCACTGCCATCAGCATGTATCCCAAGCTGTGGGCGGCGAGCGGCCTGGAGTACCCCGCGCTGATCACACGGCTGATCGAGCTGGCCCTGGAGCGACACGCCGAGAAGCAGAAGAACCAGTACAGCCGCTAGGCGGGAACGTTTGCGTTAGTATTAGCGTCCAATCAGCATGACCTTGTTCGGAGCCAAACCGGAAGACGCGAAGAAGGACCTGTTCCGCGAGCGTCTCATGTGGAGCGTGGTGGCGCTCATCCTGGTGGGCGCAGTGCTGGGCTTCGTTTTCCGCCACTGGCCGCACGAGCGCGTGGTAGACCGGTTCTTCGACCAGCTCGAAGCCGGCGACTACCGCGCCGCATATGCCACCTGGAACGCCGACCCCGACTGGGAGAAGAACGTCGACAAGTACAAGCTTTACACCTACGGGCAGTTCCAGCTCGACTGGGGCCCGAGCGGCGAGTGGGGTAAGATCACCAAGCACAAGATCGAAGGCTCGGTGGAGCCGACGAGCGCCGGGCGCGTGACGGGCATCGTGGTGGCGGTGCGGGTGAACGACCGCACGGCGCAGCCCGCCTGCATCTGGGTGGACAAGAAGACCAAGGCGCTGAGTTTCTCGCCCATCGAGTGCAAATTCTAGGACGAAGGTTTCTTTCCCGGGATGTCCGCCGGGTTCTCATGCACGCGTTCGCGCACGTCGCGCTTGAGCGCGGTTCCCAGCACCACTGAGCGCTCACCGAACTTGTCCCGCAGCTTGTCGGCGGCGGTGAAGGCCTTCTCCCAGCGTTCGTGCGCGGGGTCGAGCAGGCCGAGCTGCCCCGCGTGGTCCTCGAAATGGGAAGTGCCCACACCGAGCAAGCGCACGGCGCGGCCCTTCTCCCAGTTATCGCGGAAGAGCTGGCGGATCTCGGTGTAGATCTCGTTGTCGAGCTGCGTGCTGCGCTCCGGCGTGTGCGCGCGGGTGATGGTGGTGAAGTCCGAGTAACGCAGCTTGAGTTGCAGCGTACGCGCGAAGAGCTTGTGCTCGCGCAAGCGGCGCGCGACCATTTCTGACAGCCGCAGCAGCGTGGCCTCGAGCAGCGACTGGTCGGCGGTGTCAGTGGAGAAGGTCGTCTCGTGGCTGATGGACTTGGGGCCATCGTCCTCGCCGATCTCCTCGTCGTACCAGCCGCCGGCATCTTCGCCGCGCGCCTTGGCCGCGAGCGCCAGCCCCCAGGCGCCGAACTGTTCTTCGAGGAACTCGTCCGTCATCTTTGCGAGCTGGCCGAGCGTGCGCAGGCCGAGGTCGTGGAGCTTCTTCTCCGTCACTTTGCCGACGCCGGGCATCTTGCGTACTTCGAGCGGTGCCAGAAAGCCGGCCTCGCTGCCGGGGACGACCCAGAGCACGCCGTTGGGCTTGGCCTGGTCGGAGGTGATCTTGGCGAGCACGCGCGAACTGGCGATGCCGATGGAACAGTTGAGTTGCGTCTCCGCCTTCATGCGCTGGTGGAGGTCGTGCGCGGCCTTGAGCGGCGGGCCGTGGAGCCGCTCGGTGCCGGTCATGTCGAGGTAGGCTTCGTCGATGGAGGCCATTTGGACTTGCGGCGTGAAACTTTGCAGGACGCGGTAGACCTTCTCCGAAGATTCGCGATAGCGGTCCGGGTGGCCGTCGAGGAAGATGGCGTGCGGGCACAACTTGGCGGCGGTGCGCAGCGGCATGGCCGAGTGCACGCCGAACTTGCGGGCTTCATACGACGCGGCGGAGACGACGCCGCGCTCGTCGCGCTGCCCACCGACGACAACGGCTTTGCCCTTGAGTGACGGGTCGTAGAGTTCCTCCACCGAGACGAAGAAGGCGTCCATGTCCACGTGGAAGAAGGTGCGGGAGGTCACACCGAGATTGTACCGCCGGAAGAACGCTAGGAGTTCAGCAGCGCGAGGGCCTTCTGCAAGCTGGCTTCGTCCTCTGCGTTCGCGCAGTTCGCGCCCTTGTGGATCTGGCCAGTGAGCCCGCAGAGAACCTTGCCGGGGCCCACTTCGACGAAGTGCGTCACGCCGGAGTTGCGCAGCGTCTCCACCGACTTCACCCACTGCACCGCGCCGGTCACCTGGCGGATGAGCGCCTCGCGCGCATCGTTGCCGCTGGTCGTGGGCTGACCGTCAATGTTCTTGATGACGGGAACGATGGGATCACTGAAGTTGAGCGCACGCAGGTCAGTGGCGAGGCGGTCCTGCGCCGGCTGCATCAGCGCGCAATGGAAAGGTGCGCTGACCTGCAGCATGATGGCGCGCTTGGCGCCCTTGGCCTTGGCGAGGTCGGCGGCGCGCTGCACCGCCGCGGCCGCGCCGGAGATGACGATCTGCGAAGGCGAGTTGATGTTCGCGGGCGCTACGGACTCACCCTGCGCGGCTTCACGGCAGACGGCTTCGAGGGCGTCGAGCTGCATGCCGAGGATGGCGGCCATCGCGCCCTGGCCCACGGGCACGGCCTCCTGCATGTATTTGCCGCGATTGCGGACGGTGCGCACCGCGTCGGCGAAAGAAAGCGTGCCGGCGGCGACGTGGGCAGAGTATTCGCCCAGCGAGTGCCCGGCGGCGAAGTGAAAGCGCGCGCCTTTTTCTAACAGCACGCGGAAGACAGCGACGGAGGTGGTCAGGATCGCGGGCTGGGTGATCTCGGTGAGCTTGAGCTGGTCTTCGGGCCCTTCAAAGCAGAGCTGCGAGAGCTTGTAGCCGAGAGCATCGTCGGCTTCTGCGAAGGTGCGGCGGGCAATCTCGTAGTTGGCGGCAAGTTCCTTGCCCATGCCGACGGCCTGCGAGCCTTGTCCGGGAAAGAGGAATGCAGTTGCGCTCATTGGTTGGTCTCTGTCCCTCCAGAATGAACCTGGTCGTCACGGCCGAATTCGTCGCTGTTTTCAGATCCATCGTCCCGGGACGGGTCTTCGACGCCGGCTGGGTGGTCATCGCCGTCGGCGCCGGCCAAGTGGTCATCGCCGTGGCCTTCCTCGGAATAGAAGGCCTCAAGGTCCTTGCGATAGACCAGGAACAGGAACGCGATGGCCGTTCCCCACGCGCCGAAGAGCAGCAGGAACAGCCAGGGCAGCGGACGCCCGGCGCGCGCCCAGTACATCCACATGCTCACCCATAAGACGAGGGTACCGACCATGCACGCGACATAGAAAAAGAAGAGGACCACGCCGAAGGTGCCGGGCACCCAGGCCGGGTCGCTGAGACGGGCGGGACTCACCCTCTCGCCCAGGGTCAGCCACAACAGCAGCGCGATGACGTTGCCTGCGGCCAGCACGACCAGCAGGCGGTTCCAGCCATCGTCGTAGAACGGGTACGGATTACTGCTCATGACCTGACCGGGGCCGAGTGGTGGTGGTGATGGATCTCCTGCTCGATCTTGGCGTTTATCTTGGTTTCGGCGAACTGGGCGGCCACGCGGATGCAGTTCTTGATGGCGTTCGCGTTGGAGGAGCCGTGGCCGACGATGCAGACGCCGCGCAGCCCGAGCAGCGGCGCGCCGCCGTACTCGGAGTAGTCGAGGCGCTTCTTGAAGTCGGCAAACGCCTGGCGCGAGAGCAGCGCGCCCACCTGCGAGGTGATGGTGGACTTCAGCGACTCCTTCAGCAGGAAGCGCATGGCCTCGACCAGGCCCTCGCTGACCTTGAGGGCGACGTTGCCGATGAAGCCGTCGCAGACGATGACGTCCGCGTTGCCGTTGTAGAGGTCGCGGCCTTCCACGTTGCCGATGAAATTCAGCGGCAACTGCTTGAGCAGGGGGAAGGTGTCACGCGTGAGGTCGTTGCCCTTGCTCTCTTCTTCGCCGACGGAGAGCAGGCCGACGCGCGGGCGGGCGATGCCGAAGATGCTGCGCGAGTAGATCTCGCCCATCACGGCGAACTGTTCGAGGTTGTGCGGCTTGCAGTCGACGTTGGCGCCAACGTCCACGAGGATGGCGGCCGAGCCCTTCGAAGTCGGGAATACCGCGGCGAGCGCCGGGCGGTCGACGCCGGGCAGCGTGCCCAGCACCATCTTGGCGGTGGCCATGCAGGCGCCGGTGTTGCCGGCGGTGATGAAGCCGTCCGCCTTGCCTTCGCGGACGAGCCGCAGACCCACGCGCATGGAGGAGTCGCGCTTCTGGCGAACGGCCTGCGCCGCCTTCTCGTGCATGCCGATGACTTCCGAGGCGTGCACGATCTCGATGGGCAGGTGCGCGGCGGAAGGATGATGCGCCAACTCGGCGCGGATATCCTCCTCGCGGCCCACCAGCAGCACACGCACGTGATGGTGTTTGGCGGCGAGGATCGCGCCTTCGATCTCGGGCTTGGGGGCCTTGTCGGCCCCCATTGCGTCAACCGCGATGACGGTGGGCATGGGCAGGACGGAGTGTATCAGGCCGCGGCGCGGCGGGTATGACTAGCGGCCCTGCTCCACTTCCACGACTTCGCGTCCCTTGTAGTAGCCGCACTTGGCGCAGGCGCGGTGCGGCAGCTTCTTCTCGTGGCAGTTCGGACACTCACTCAGCGACTTGGCGGTGAGGGCGTCATGGGCGCGGCGCTTGCTGGTGCGCGCTTTCGAGTGGCGGCGTTTTGGATTCGGCATAGTAGACCTTCTTCTTGAACTTGGATTACGGCTTCAACTTCTCTTTGATCCCGGCCAGCGCGTTCCAGCGCGGGTCAGCGAGCTTCACCTCGCACCCGCACTTGCCGGCATTGAGGTTCTGGCCGCACTGCGGACAGAGCCCCTGGCAGGCCTCGCGGCAGAGCGCCTTCGGCGGCACCGCCAGCAGCACCTGCTCCTTCAGAACATCTTCCAGCGCGAGTCCCTCGCCCTGGTAGAACCCGATCTCGGTGTCGGCCTCGGTGATGGCGACTTCGTCCGAGCCGCCCTCCGCCTGCGTGCGCAGCGGGCGATACAGCAGGTCGAACTTGTTGGCCAACTCCAGCCGCACGGCTTCGAGGCAGCGCGCACACCGCAGCTCCACCTGGCCGGCGAACTCGCCGATCACGCGGATGTCCTTCACCACCTGCTTGCCGCCGTGGTGCTCTTCCAGCAGCTCGGCGTGGCCCTTGGTAGCGAACGGCGAGGTCTGCACCAGATCTTCGCACAACTCGAGCTGCCCGGGGGCGTAGGACTCCGCAAAGTCGATCTTACGGAGTTCAAGTTCGTGGAGGCTGAAGAACATCGTCCGGTACCTGGGGCAGTCAGCCCGCTTTTAGCCCCATAAAAACTCAAACTGGCCTTGGCAGCCAGTCGGTACGACCACGTAGGGAATCCGCACTATCAGGGCAAAGTATAAGGATACAAGGCACTTGCGCCGGGTGTCAAGGTTGGGCGGCGCGGTCAGTCTTCCGGCTTGGAGTCCTTCACGATCGGCGAATCTTCGGCTTCAAAGGGCAGTTTATCGTCGTTCATCGAGCGGTAGCGGCGGCGGCCGGTCTGGCCGGGCACTATGGGCCGGGCGATGAGGTAATAGATTGCCACCGGACTGCCGCTGGTGCTCTCGACCGCGAAATAGTAGCCACCCTGCGGACAAGGTTCGGCGGGGCAGGCCAGGTTCGGGTTGATCAAGTCGGCGGCGTGGGGGCCAACGGACTCTCCCTCCGGCGGCGGCCCGAGTTTCTGCAGGCGGTCAGCATAGCCGAGGTGCGGATAGCTGATGGAGTAGAGATTCTGCGCCGTCTGGATGGCTTTCAGGTTGAGCACCGCGGCGGCCTCATTGGCCCTCATGCGCGCGCCCATCAGGTGGGGGATGATGATGGCGCTGAGAATGGCGATGATCGCGACTGCGATCAGCGCTTCGATCAACGAAAATCCTCGCTCGCGTGCCATACCGAGCAGGATATCGGCACAAATCAGGCCGACTTGAATGAAAAAAACCCCGCCGCGAGGGCGGGGTTTCATTCCGGGCTTGGTTCCCTAAACGCCACTGGTACCGGTGCGGTCGCCGAACTCGGCGGCCGCCTGTCCGGCCTGCTCGCGCACGCGCTCGGCGCCGGTCTTGACCGCCGAGATGCCGCGATTCAACCGCTCGCGGCCTTCTTCCATGGCATTGCGGGCCTGATCGGCCAGGTCATTGGCGCGCTCGCGGATGTTCTCCCGCGTCTCGCGGCCGCTCATCGGCGCGAACAGGATGCCCAGGCCGACGCCGATGCCGACGCCAGCTAGAAAGCTCCTCATCATATGAATATCCTCCCATCGGATTTGATAGCGTGAAGGCGCACGTCCGCCACTTACGCCAACTCAAGAGAAGATGCCGGGGTTTGTGGGCGGGTTAGCCCAGTGGAGATCCTTGGGCGGTGGAAAAGCACAAAAGAAAAAAGGACGCCGTAACGGCGTCCTTAGTTTCCGGCGGGATGAAGTTACCGCGGAGCGCCTTGCTGCTTGAGCTGCTGGATCTTGGCGGTCGCCAGCTCCTCGAGCTGGGTCTTCGCAGGAGCGGCCGGAGCTTTTTGCCCCTTGGTCTCCTTGGGCGCGTTGGCCTTCCGCGTGGCCTCTTCGCTGCGCTGGATCTCTTCGTAGATCTTCACCGCTTCGGCCGGGTCCTTCGCCTCATAATGAGCCGCCAGCTCGAGCTGCGCAGTGGTCTTGGGTACGGTGTTCGCGTCGGCCTGGATCACTTCCTTGTAGAGGCGGATGGCCTCCGCTTCCTTCTTTTGCGCCACGTAGAGTGAGGCGAGCGCGAACTTAGCCAGCGACGAAAGGTCCTTGTTGCGGTCGCCTGCGACCTTGGTGAGGATCTCCTCGCCCTTCTTCGTGTCGCCGGCTTCGAGGGCGGTCACACCCGCGAGGTAGTAGGCATACTGCCCGTTGCGGGTAGAGCCGAATTCGTCAGAGACCTTCAGGAACTCCTTGTGCGCGGCGGCGGAGCGCTCTTTCTGGCTGGCAAAGCTGGTGACGCCGGGCGGAACGGGCTGCTCCGCGCTGCGGATGGGCGCGGTGTAGGTGCGCATCGCTTCGCCGAAGGCCAAGCTGGCGCGGTCGTCGCGTTTCCGCATCTGTTCCCAGGCAATGCCGCCCCCGATGAGCGCCAGGAGTACGACGGCGCCGACGATGATCAGGGTGTTGCGGTGTTCGACGGTCCAATGCACCTGGTCGGTGATGGCCTGGGCAAACTTGTCTTCCTTCAGTTGATGCCGGGTATAACTTCGCACGCGGGGATGTCCTTTAAGGGTGGAAAACCGTTGAGGTCTGAAACTTCAAGTCTACCAAGCGTTTTTCGCCGGGGTCAAACCGGGCCCAACGACATTTGTGCCTTTGGTCACAGGCACTTGCGGGGGACTCCCGGTACACTGGACAACGTTACCGGCGGCCCCTGCCTTCCAACCAATAAAGACATCTAAGTGAAGGCAGGTTTCAGCCGGACGATCCGGCAGGGGAGAATCGAGGTTTGTTATGCGCAAGCTACTGATCACGCTCGGCATCCTCGTTGTGCTGGTGGTAGTCGCCATTGCGGCGCTGCCGTTCGTCGTGGACGCCAACAAGTACCGCGGCCGCATCCAGGCCGAGTTGCAGGAGCGCACCGGACGCGTGGTGTCGCTGGGGCAGATGCACCTCAGCGTCTTTCCCTTGGCCTTTCGCGTGGAGAACGCGGTCATCGGCGAAGACCGGAACTTTCCTTCCAAGCAGCCCTTTGCGCACGTAGGCGAGCTGCTCGTCGCCGCCAAGCTGATGCCGTTGCTGCAAGGCGACGTGCAGGTGGATTCGCTGGAGCTGCGCAAGCCGCGCATCGAGCTCATTCGCAATCACCAGGGCGTGTGGAACTTCTCGACCTTGGGTCCGGCGCAAACCTCGCCTGGCACTCCGCAAAACACCCCCGGAACACCTGGACCTTCGCCCCAGCAACCCCAGCAGCAGCGCAAGTTCTCCCTCGCGGAGTTGAAGGTGGTGGATGGCCAGGTCGCGGTCACTGACCTGCAGAAGAACCAGCCGCGCGCGGTGTACGACCACATCGACCTCACGCTGAAGGACTACGCGCCCGACAAGAAGTTTTCTTTCGAACTCGCCGCGCACCTGCCGGGACAGGGCGCGCAGCGCCTCAGCCTGGAAGGTGAAGGCGGGCCCATCAACCGCGACACGCCGCTGGCCACCGACTTCAAGGGTTCGCTGAAGCTGCAAGAGGTTTCGTTCTCCGGCCTGAAGAAGTTCCTCAATTCGCAGGCGCTGGCGAACATGGAGTTCGTCGCCACCGGCACCACCGACATCGAGAACAAGGCCGGCGCCATCAGCTCGAAGGGCGAGCTGAAGCTGGACCAGGGCAGGGTGAACGGAGTGAACATCGGCTACCCGGTCACGGCTGATTACAACCTAACCGCCGACCTGAACACCGACCAATACAAGATCGAGCGCGGCACGCTGAAGCTCGGCGGCACGCCGCTGAGCATCGTCGGTACCGTGAATGCTGCGCCTACTCCTATCGTCCTCGACCTGAAGATCGACGCGGGCAATGCGTCCATCACGGAGGCGGCGCGGCTGGCCTCGGCCTTCGGCGTGGCCTTCAACCCGGGCATGGACATCAAGGGCAGGATCGACGCTGCCCTGACGGCGCGCGGCCCCGCAACCAAGCCGGTGATGAACGGCAAGGTCGCGGCGCACGAGCTGGTCATCAGCGGCAAGGGACTGCCCCAGCCGGTGCAGGTGACGAAGATAGACCTGGCGATGACGCCGACCACCGTATCTTCCAACCAGTTCGTGGCGACGACGGGCGCAACCGCGGCGCACGTGAACTTCGTGCTTAACAATTACGCGGCGGACAATTCCAGCGTGGACGCGACCGTCCGCGCTGATGGCGCCAAGCTGGGCGAGCTGCTGAACATTGCCAAGGCCGCGGGCATGGAAGCGGCGCAGGACCTCGACGGCACCGGAGCGGTGAGCGTGAACGTACGCGTGCAGGGCCCGACGAAGAAGGGCTCGGTGCTGAACTATGCCGGCAACGGCGCGCTGCGCGACGGCTCGCTGAGCCTGCCGGCTTTCACCAAGCCCATCCAGATCCGCCAAGCCGACCTGAAGTTCAGCCAGAGCGCCGCCATCGTGGAGAACCTGGTGGCATCACTGGGCTCGACCACCGCCAGGGGCAGTCTCTCGCTGAAGGGCCTGAACCCGGGCGCAACGCCGCAGCTCCAGTTCGCGCTCACCGGCGACAAATTCGACGCCGAAGAATGGAAGACGCTCATGGTGAACAAGCCCGTGGCGGCGCCGGCGGCCCCGAAGCGAGCGTCGTTCAGCCTGGTGCCCATGGCGTACGCGCAGGCCCCGGCGGAGAAGCCGCTGATGGAGCGGCTCGTCGGCAACGGCACGGTGAGCGTCGCGACGCTCCTCTACGACAACCTGCAGATGACCAATGCGCAGTCGCAGGTCACGCTGGACCACGGCATCATCAAGATGTCGCCCCTGACGGCGCAGCTCTATGGCGGCGCGGCGAACGGGGCCATCATCATGGACGTGCGCCCCACGCCCGCGGTGTACACGGTCACCACGCGGCTGGAGCGCGTGGACGCCAACCAGTTGCTCTCGGCCGTTTCCAAGGCGGACAAGCTGCTTTACGGACTGCTCGCCGCCAACGCGAACACCAGCTTCACCGGCACGACTTCCGACAACATCGCCAGCCACCTGAACGGCAAGATCCAACTCAACCTGCAGGACGGCAAGGTAGCGAACCTCGACCTGCTGAACCAACTGGCGAACATCGGCAAGTTCGGCACCAGCAAGACGAGCGAACCATACACCAACGTGGTGAAGCTGACCGGCAACTTCGACGTGAAGAACGGCGTGGCCTACACCGACGACCTGAACGCAGTCATCGACGCGGGCAGCGTGGCGGCCAAGGGCGCCATCGACCTGGCCAACCAGACGCTCGACCTGCAGGTGACCACGGTGCTCTCGCAGAGCTTCAGCCAGAGCGTGGGTGGGACGTCCATCGGCGGTTACATGAGCACCGCTCTGGCGAACTCGAAGGGCGAGCTGGTGATGCCGGTGCTCATCACGGGGCCGCTCACGAGCCCGCGCGTGGCTCCGGACCTGAAGCGCCTGGCGCAGATGAAGCTGGAAAACCTGTTGCCCACCGGCAACTCGCCGGGCTCGCTGACCACCAGCATCCTGGGCGGGCTGCTGGGCGGCGGCAAGAAGAAGGAAGAGATGCCGCAGTCTGACCAGCCGCAGAACGGCGACGGCGCCAACACCACTCCGCCGAACGTGAACCCGGCCGGCGAGCCGCAGCAGACTACACCGAAGAAGACCGAGCCCACCGCGCCGAAGAGCGTCTTTGAGCAGATCCTGGGCGCGGTCGACGCGCAGAAGAAGAAACAGGAGCAGAAGAAAGCGCCGGAGAAGCAGGACGAAACCACGCCGAAGCGATAATCTTCGGCTGCGAAAACACGAAGGCCGCCCTCGCGGGCGGCCTTTGATCTTGCGGGCGGCTGACTGCCGGCTAGGACGTCTGCTCTTCGAGCAGCCCCTGCTCCAGCTTCTCCTGACAGCCGATGCAGTACTTGGTCCACGGCACGGCTTCCAGGCGCTTGGCGTTGATCTCATTGCCGCAGTTGATGCACTCGCCGAAGACGCCTTCGCGGATGCGGCCCAGAGCGGACTCGACCATCTGCAGGAGCTGGCGCTCATTGTTGCTCTGGTGGAAGAGAAACTCTTTGGTGTAGGAGTTGGCGGCGCGGTCGGCGATGTCCTGCGCGGTGCCCACGTCAGCGTCGCGGCCGTCCTGTTCGGTGCGGGCCACGATCTTACGCAGCTCCTGCTGGCGGGTCTCCAGCTGTTTGCGGAAATTTTCGAGTTTCTTCTTGTCCATGGTGACTGCCGTTAAGAGTGCCGTACTCCTGTAAATGTTGCCGCTGTTGTGCTGAATCCTCAATGATAGTCGCCACGCAAAAGTACCGTCAAATGCCCGAAAAGAGGGCAGTCCGTTTTGGCACAGTAGCGAGGGCGGGAAGAAACAAAAAAGGTGGCCGTTAGGCCACCCTTCAGAAAGAGGCTACAGAGTGGGGGGCTAGATCAGGGAAGGTGGGTACGGGACGTCACCGCCGACCGCAAGCGGCCGGACAGTGCAGAAGCAGATAGTCTGTCGTGGATGAAAAGCATGTGTGAGTTGTAAAGCCTCTTTGGTTGCCCTTGCTAATGCACTTGCGGAACCAAACCGCGCCCGCGCACAAGTGGAAATCCTTTGAGCTGCCATGCTCTTCTGGGTCAAGGATTTAGCGGGACGGCGCTGGGACGGATGGTAGAGGATGGGCTGGCCGGGGAAAAAGAATAGGGAATCCGGATACCAACCTTAGGCCGGACCCTGCCCAGATTCGGCTTGGTCCTGCTCTTCCATCAGCTTGAGTTTGTTGAGCAGGGCCTTGTAGCTGATCTTCAGGAGCTTGGCTGCCTGACGACGGTTCCAGCGGGTCTGAGTGAGGACTCTTTCAATGGCTTCACGCTCGGCCTTCATGGCGGCGCGGCGTCCGATCTCGAGCAGCGAGGGCGCATCGGGGTCCCCGTCGTTCACCACCGGAGGCAGCGGCCGGGCCGGAGCTGCGGCTTCCGGCTGATGATCGTTCCCGGTCGAGGTCACGATGGGCTTGTGCGTGGCCAGCTCGCGGATGATGTGCGCCTCGTTGCCCACGATGGTGTAGCGCTTCACCAGGTTCTCGAGCTCGCGGATATTGCCCGGCCACGAGTACTCCATCATCCGGGCCATGGCGTTCTCGCTGAACGGCGGCGGATTCTTGCCGTAAAGCTCGGAGTACTTACGCAGGAAGAACTCGAGGAAGACGGGAATCTCTTCGCGGCGCTCGCGCAGCGGCGGAATGTGTACCGTCACCACGTTCAGGCGGTAGAACAGGTCCTCGCGGAAGGTCCCCATGGAGACGGCCTTCTCGAGCGGCTTGTTCGTCGCGGCCAGCACGCGGACGTCGACGGCGATGTCCTTCTTGCCGCCCAGGCGCGCGAACTCGCCGTCCTGAAGCACGTGCAAGAGCTTGGCCTGCAGCGCGGGATGCATCTCGCTGATCTCGTCGAGGAAGATGGTGCCCTGGTTGGCCTGGTCGAACTTGCCCAGCTTTTGGCGATTGGCGCCAGTGAATGCGCCCTGCTCGTAGCCGAAGAGCTCGCTTTCGAGCAGCTCGTTCGGGATGGCGGCGCAATTCACTTTGACGAAGGGCCGGTCGTGCCGGCCGGACTGCGCATAGATCATGCGCGCCACCATCTCCTTGCCGGTGCCACTCTCGCCGCGGATGAGGACGGTGGCGGTAGTGTCGGCGACCTTCTCAATGGTCTCCTTCACATCTTCCATCTTCGGGCTGGTGCCGAAGAGCATGGAGAAGTCGCTGCCGGAGCGCGGCTGCTGATCGGTCGACGGGGCGGGCTTCGGAACGATGGTCAGGCGCCGTTCAATGACCTTCGCGATGCACTGGTCCACTTCCTTCAGGTCGTAGGGCTTGGTGATGAACTCTTCGGCGCCGGCCTTGGAGGCGCGGAAGACCGCCTCTGGGTCTGCCTTGCTGGCCGAGATGATGAGCGGGACATCGGCGGCGACCTGGCGGATGCGGTCCAGCAGTTCGAGGCCGCCGGGAACGCCCAGATCCAACATGACCAGCGAGGGATTCAGGGCGCGCACGAGGCGCAGGGCTTCTTCGCCGGAGAATGCGGTGCTCACGTCAAAGCTGCGCTTGGAAAGATGCAGGGCGAGGAAGCGGCTGGAAGCGGTGTCGACATCCACCAGCAAGATCCGCATGCGGCGGGATACAGGCACCGCGCTCGGGGCCTTCGACTCGTAGACTTCAAACTTCAACGTTTCCCCCAGGGGTCGGGAAGAGGTCCGGCAATCCTATACCAGGGGAGGCCGGAGTGGTAGCGGAATGCCAACTATGGGGAGTCAGATGCCCCGGCGGGGATAAAAGGTTGGACGTAAGTCGCACAAAATGAAAGGGCGCGGTGGAAACCGCGCCCCGGTGGGATTTCTACTGACCTTAGCTGTTTCCGGTGATGGTGCGGAGCTTGCCCGGCATGAAGTGGTATGGCGGCCAGGGCCCGCTGATGACCAGTTCCACGCCTTTGAGTTGGTTGGCGGCGCTGTTGAACCGGTTCTGATATTTCTCGATAGATTTGTGGTCGATCAGGTGGGCGATGTCCAGCATCATGCCGGCTTCGCTGCGGCGGCAGCTGATCTCTTCCTCCAGGGGATGAAAGAGCTTGTGGACCTGGACGGAAAGCGCCCGCGCCTTGGTCTGGCGCTCGCGCTGGCGGTAGGCCTTCTCGCGGAGCACGCTGAGGTAGGCGCCGCCGGTGGTCTGGGGCAGCTCGACGTCGTCCAGCGCCTCGCGGACCATGCCTTCCTTCACTACCAGCTTGAGGTGCATCTCCGCCTTGCCGCGCAGCTTGTCGACGGAAGCCATGAACTGCTTGCGGTTCGCGCGGACGGCGCGGCGCAGGGCTTCGTCGTTGTCGAATACGGTGCCGAAGCGGAAGGGAAGGACGGTGGTCTTTTCAAAGCACGCGCTGACGACCTTGGCGTGTTCGACCACGGATTGCTGGGTGAGGGAGCCGGAGGAGAATTCCGAGACGATCACGGCGAAGTCGCCGCTGGGATAGCCAAAGACCTGGGCGCTGCCGATGCCGCGCACATTCTCAAGGGGAAAGGGCCGTCTTGCTCGAGTCGTTCCGTGGAAGGCTTGCTGTTCCGTGATGCAGTACGCATACCACGCCATATCCATCTCTCCGACCACGCGCCAGGCGCGGAATACTCCGCCCCTCCGCGTTTCTAGGGTAAGGGCCTAAAGCCAGATTGTCTTTTTGTTGATGGGGCGAACTACGGAGACATGTACCCAGGACTATTCTGTGGCACTGTCCTTGTTGCTGGAGCCATCCTAGTCCGTTCGTGGAACAAATTGCAAATACTTCATTTGCAAGGGGTTGGAGAACGGCTGTTTCCGATTCCAGAAAACACCCAAGACTCCGGAAGAAAGCTGGAGGATTCCCGCGCCGTTCCGGTGAATCCGGAGTCACCCGATTAGTCAACTTTTTCCCGGGGCAGGCCCTTTCTGAGGTGTTGCCCGTAGGCACGGTGCGCTCCGGGAAACCTGCATCTAAGCCAGTGCCGCCGCCTCCGGCCCCACCGGCGGCCCATTTTTCGGATGAATCCTCCCGCCCCAGAGCCCAGCCGCGATCCCGTCCAGCGCTTCCTGCTGGACCTCTGCCCCGAGCTGCCGCAGTCCACGCTGACATCGCGCGGCGCGCATGTGAACACCGTCCTGCGTTTGGGCATGATGAGCGGAATGCAGATGCAACTGGGCGCCACCCTGCAACTGCTATGCGATTCCTGTGCCCAGATCACACCTTGCCGCTTGGGCCTGGCCTACTTTTGGGATGCCCGGGCGGAGCGCTCGACGCTGCGCCTGGTCCGCGACGGCAACAGCACCTCCGTCGAGGCCATGCGGCAAAGGCTGCAGGAGAGCAACGTGCTCGATCGCTGGTGCAGCTTGTACCGGCGGGCGGTGCGGGTGCGGCGCGGCGAGAGCGCGGAGGCCGACCCGATATTTGCAGTGACCGGCGGCGAGGCGATCCTGGCGCTGCCGCTGTTCGTCAACGGCCGGGTGATGGGCTCGTTGCACCTGGTCTCAGACGAGCGCGATGCTTTCACCGACGAAGACGCCCAACTGCTCTGGGTGCTGGTGCACGTGGCCGAGAACCTGCTCACGCGCGAGCACGCCAATGAGAGCCTGATGATGTTCGCCTTCACCGACCATCTCACGGGCCTGCGCACCCGCGGCTATTTCGAGCAGCAGCTCGAGCTGGAGATCAAGCGGTCGGAGCGCAAGGGCGAGGTCTTTACGCTGCTCATGCTCGACATCGACAACTTCAAGCAGCTCAACGACACGCACGGCCACAGCATCGGCGACGAGGTGCTGCGCGAGGTCGCGCACGTCCTCACCCAGGACATGCGCGAGGTCGATACCGTGGCGCGCTATGGCGGCGAGGAGTTTGTCATCGTTCTGCCGGAGGCGACCGAGGCTGAGGGCGCGGCGGTGGCCGAGCGCATCCGCAACGCCGTGGCGCAGGAGGTGTTCCTCTCTGACGCGAAGCTGGAGATCGGGCCCTTGCGACTGACTATCAGCATCGGGCTCTGCACCTTCCCGCACGACGCCCGCGACCGGCGTGAGCTGGTGGCGTTCGCCGATGCCGCGCTCTATGCCGCCAAGTCCGCCGGACGAAACCGCGTGGTGCCTTATACCCGGATCAAGGCGCCGCAGCCGAGGGCGGTGTAACGTGGCGACGGCGGCACTGGCCCGGCACACCGCACCCGTCCCGCGGGCCACTGCGCGCGAGCGCGCCTGGCGCGTGATCCATGCGTGTGATTCGATCCGCGCGGTCGCAGACCTGGTGGAGGCGCAGATCGCCGCGGGCATGCGGCCGTTCGTCCTGACGGGCGAAGCGGCGGCGCGCCGGCGCACACTGCTGGAGACCTGGCAGGAGGTCCGCACCTGGCGGCGGCACCTCGACGAGACCGACGCCACTTCCCATCCGCTGCACTCGAGCGTGGTGCATGCGCATTCTTTCTCGGCGGCGATGGCCGCGATGCGGGCCGGTCTCTGCACCGTGTATGACGCCGACGCCTTCGTCGAGGACTACGCCGTCTCCTCCGGTCAATGCACCGAACGCTCCTGGCTGGCGCGCTCGTTCCGCACCGCGGAAGAGTTCGTGCTCAGCCGCGTGGGCGCGGTGGTGGTGCATTCGTCGCTGATGCAGCGGGCCTGCCGGGCGCGCGGTGTGGGGTCGGAGGAGTTGTTCGTCATCCCGCACCCGATGACCCTGCCGCCGGAGCCGGACACCGGCTGGCTGCGCCGGGCATTCGATTTCCCTGATGAAGTGGTGACGGTCTTTGCGCGGCCGAACGCCGCCGAGGATGAGACACTCATCCGCGCCTTCGCCCAGGCCGCCGCTGAGGTGCCGGGGCTGCGGCTCTTCCTGGCGGTCGAAGGCCAAAGCGCGACGTTGCGGCGCTTTGTCCATCAGCAGGAGGTGGACGAGCTGGTGTTCCTGCTTTCGCCGGACGACGAAGCTCCCGCGCTGCGGGCGGCCGATATCGTAGTCGCCGGCTGGCCGCTGTATCCCGACGCTACATCCTGGGGACGGATGCACGCGCGCGAGTTGGCCCGGAGCGGGACTGCGCTCTCTGCCATGGCCCACGGGCGCTGCCTGCTGGCGGCCGATTGCTCCGCGCATCGCGACCTCACACCCGAAGGTCGCGGCTGTCTCTGGTATGGCAGTGATGCCGCTTCGTCAGACAAGGCGCGCGAACTGGCGCACCGCATTTCATTCCTGGCGCGCAATCCCGACATGCGCGGCGCCCTGGGCGCCACCGCGCGCCAGTTCCTGCAGCAGACACGCGATCCGGCGGCCATCGGAAAGAGGTACGCCGAGGTCTACAGGCACGCCGAGCAGCGCACACGCCGCGGCGACGACGCGACGACCCAGACGCCGCTGATGATCCCGGCTGAGGACTGCGCTTAAGGGACTACTGTCCGTTGCTTTTTGCCTTGGCTTGGGCGCGCTGTTCCAGTGCATGGCGCACGACGCGCATCATCTCGTCGAAGGGCGCAGGCTTGCCCGTCCAGATCTCGAACTGGCGCGCGCCCTGGTGCACGAACATCTCGATGCCGGGGATCACATGGATGCCCTTGGCCCGAGCCATCCGGGTGAACTTGGTCTCCATCGGCGAGTAGACCATCTCCAGCACGTAGCGGGCGTTGAGTTCTTTGTCGGAGAGAAGAGGCTTCTCGTCCTTGAACTTGCCCGCGTCCATGCCCACGGGGGTCGCGTTGATGACGGCGTCGAAGAGGCCGAGCTTGGCCAGCGCGGCGCGCTTCACGAACTTGGCGTGCGCCTGGCGGGCGAGCTTCTGCCCGGTGACCGAAGTGCGGTTCATGATGTAGACGTCGCCGCCGCGCTCCTTCAGCCCGAAGACGGCCGCGCGCGCCGCGCCGCCCGCTCCCAGCACCAGGAACTTTGAGCCGGAGATGGTCATCCGCTGCTCCAGCGGGCGGATCACCCCGGCGACATCGGTGTTGAAGCCGTAGAGCTTGCCGTCCTGCGAGCGGATGACGGTGTTGCACGCGCCGATCTTGCCGGCGATGGGCTCGGTCTTGTCCAGGACCTTCAGGATGGACTCCTTGTACGGCATGGTGATGCTGAGTCCGTGGATGGGAATGTCCTTCACGCAGGCCATCAGGTCCGGAAGCGTCTTGGCATGGAGCGCCAGGTACACCGCGTTGAGGTTCTCGCGGCGGAAGGCGGTGTTCATCATCACCGGCGAGAGCGAGTGCGCGATGGGGTCGCCCGCCACGCCGTAGACCCTCGTAGCGGCGTCGACCTGTTCCACCCGATACGTCTCGCGCAGCGTGCGGTGTGCGATCTGTCCCGGCGCGGTCTCTTCTCCCGGGTTCGCCGCGCCAAAGGTGAAGACGCTTCCCGCGCGGACGGAAAGCAAACGGCTGATGATGCCCTGCTCGCCCATGCATAACGCGATCATGTGGCGCTGGTCGCTCTTGGCTTCCAGGAACTTCATCATCACCACGTTGTCGTAGAGCGAACCGGCGGTGGTCACGATCTTGATGAAATCCGCCGGGTACGACTCCATCTTGCGGAAGGTCTCTTCGAGCTTCCTGGTCCCGCGGAAGTCGTGGAAGGAAAGGATGACCGCCGCACTCTTTTTGAGCTTGTTCCAGTCGGAGGTCTTGAGCTGCTGGGCGCTTTCCAGCTCCACGTCCACCATCTGGCAGCCGACCGCGGCCGCCTTCGACAAGAGGTCGATCTGGGAGGCCACCGACCCGCGGAATTTGCCCCCGCTTTTGGCCCGGCGGCAGGTGGCGATCATCGTAACGTGCGGGTTAAACTCCAAAAACGCCTTGATCTTGGGAAGCAGCAGCGCGGGCTGGGAAAGGTAGTCTAACCTGAACTCAATAAAGGGGTTATCCCGAACCACCTGCTCGGCTTTTTCTACCATTTCCGCGGCATTCTTGCCGATGATGGTCACGCAAACCCGCGGCAGCCGCTGGCGCAGCATACGCAGGGTCGTCATGGCGGAAATGGTGTTCATGAACGGGAAAATCAGCGCGACTATACAGGTCGAAGCGGCCCGATGCAACCCGCAACTCTACATGGGACAAGGACTTTCGTCAGTACCCGTACCGTTGTGGTTAACAAGCTAATCCTTGACCCCACCTAGGGTGTTTGCTAGCTTTCGAGCGGAAGTGTGTGCTCCCGGGAGGGTGCAGCCAAGCTTGGCCGCGCCTGGGCCGCCGATTTGTCGGGTGGAGCGCACCCGGCGCCAGCGTTACGCGCCGGACAGGAGGAATCATGATGAAGACGGGCTTGAAGTCCACACTGCTGGTGGCGCTGGCGCTGCCGCTTGCCTATGCCCAACAGGCACAAACGCCGCGCCCTGAGGTCAAGGCGCAGGACATCGCGCGGACCAACCTGGTGGAGCGGGTGGATCAGCCGAATGTCTCGGACATGCATTGCGCGGGCTTCGTCTCGCCGCAGCCTTTGTCCAAGAGCTCGACCATTGCCGGCGGCTTCGACACACCGTTCCAGAGCCGCTTTGCCGACCGTGACTACATCTACCTGACCGGCGGCGGCTATGAGGTGGACCAGAGATATACGGTGCTGCGCCATGTGCGCGACATCAACAAGTACGAGCCCTTCGTGGGCCAGAAGCGCGCCCTGAAGGCCGCGGGCACGCAGTACTCCGAGCTGGGCCGCATCCGCGTGGTCAAGGTGGAGCGTGGTATCGGCATCGCTGAAGTCGAGCTGGCTTGCGACGCTTTCGTGGTCGGCGATTTCACCGTGCCCTACGAACAGAAGCCAGTGCCGCAGTTCCGGCGCGAAGTCCCGTTCGACCGCTTTGCCTCGCCCAACGGGATGCTGACGGGCCGCGTGATCGCCGCCAAAGAGAACATGATGGTGGCCGGCTCCAAGGACAAGATCTACCTGAACGTCGGCTCCAGTCAGGGCGTGAAAGTGGGCGATTATTTCCGCGCCACCCGCACCCACCAGTCGCTGCTCAACGACGCCAACGACAGCCTGATGTACAAGACCACGGTGAAGGACCCGGACGTCACCGACCACAAGTGGCTGCCCGTGGCCCGGGTGAAGGACCTGCCGCGGCGCTCGGTGGGCGAGATGATCATCCTTTCCGTCACGCCGACCACCGCTACCGCCATGATCACCCGCAGCCTGGAACAGGTGCAGGTGGGCGACGGCGTGGAGATGATGGAAGAGCTGCCGCCGCTGCCGCCTCCGGCGCCCGCGGTGATGAATCCGCCGCAGATCTCGTGTACCGCTTCGCCGGCCACGGTGCGCGCAGGCGAAAGCTCCACCATCCGCTGCCAGGCGACCAGCCCGGATGAGCGTCCGGTGACGATCACGTTCTCTTCGGACCGCGGGCTGCTCACGCCGCGCGAGAACAGCGCGATCCTCGATACGGCGAACGTGGCTCCAGGTACGGCGATGGTCATGGCCACGGCCATGGACGACCGCAACCAGAGCGCGACGGCTGTGACGCAAGTCAACGTGGAAGCGCCGCCGCCGCCGGCTGCGGCCGCCAGCGTAGGCGACTTGGCCTTCCGTCCCAGCAGCGCGTACGTGGACAACCGCGCCAAGGCCCTGCTGGACGACGTAGCGCTGCGGTTGCAGCGTGAGCCCGGCAGCCAGGTGGTGCTCGTGGGCCACATGGCGCAGGGTGAAGCGGCGCGGCTGGCCAGCGCGCGCGCCAACAACGCCAAGAACTACCTCACGCGCGACAAGGGCATCGACGGCTCTGTGGTCCATGTGCGCGACGGGGCGGCCGGTGGCCGTACCGTCCAGGTATGGTTCGTGCCTGCGGGCGCGCCCATGCCGTAACCAGGGTCAAGAAACTCAAAAGGCCTCCGGCGACGGAGGCCTTTTCTTTTGGCGAAGGTTACTCGGCTTTCTTGGGGATTGCGACCGGCGCACTCTCGCCGCTTTGCTTGCGCCGGCTGAGCACGAAGGGCCGGCGCAGCGTCGTTTGCACGCTGCCGTCAATCTTGTGCCAGAAGGCGAAGAAGTAGTCGGCGGCTGAGATCAGCGAGATGCCCACCATGAACCACATGGCGATGCGGGCGATGATCTCCACGTCCATGTGGAAGAGCCCGAACTCGAAGGTCGTCCACTGGCGCTCGAGGATGGCGGCGACGATGGCGACGATCTGCACCACCATCTTGAACTTGCCGAGGTCGCTGGCCTCGATGGTGAAGCCCTCGGCAGAGGCGATGGAGCGCAGCCCGCTGACGAGGAACTCGCGCGCGATGACCAGCACAGCGATCCACGCCGGTACGATGCTGGGATTGAACTGCACCAGCGCGATGAAGGCGCCGGCGACCATGAGCTTGTCGGCCAGCGGGTCCAGCAGCATGCCTAGGGTCGTTACCTGGTTGCGGCGGCGGGCGAGATAGCCGTCCACGCCGTCGGTGATGGAGGCGAGGATGAACAGCCCGGCGGCGAGGGTCTCCGGCATGCCCGGCCGGTTGAGGAAAGCCATCCCCCAGTTCTCTGCGAACCAGGGCAGCTTGGGCGAGAGAAGGAAGATGAGCAGCGGCACCGAAGCGATGCGGCTCAACGTGAGGTAGTTCGGCAGGTTCACTCGTCCCAGATTATAGACCGCGGAGTGTGAAGGGACTCGGGACTACTTTGTACTTTGGACATTGTACTTTTCACTTCCCGGGAGCCGCATGGGCTGGGCCTTGCCGTAGGTCAGCGTCCGCCAGAGCCACTCCGCCGGGCCGAACTGGAAGCGCGCCAGCCACCACGGGCTCCACACCAACTGCGCCGCGTAGATGGAAAGGATGATGAAGGGGAAATACTTCGGCGTGATCTTGCCGTACTGTCCCAGGCCGTGGCTGTAGAAGATGAAGGTGCAGATGAGCGACTGCGACAGGTAGTTCGTCAGCGCCATGCGTCCGGCGCAGACCATGGGGTGCAGGCGCTGCGCCCAGCCCGCCTGGTGATAAAGCAGAAGCAGGGCGGAGGCGTACGCATAGGCGAGCAGGGGATTGCCGAAGGCCATCGCGGTTTGAACCGCCGCACCGAGGAAAGACGGCCCCATCATGCTGGTCTGGGTGGAGCCCCACACCGCATAGGCGCTGAGCGGGATGCCCAGCCCGGCGCCGATGAGGAGCGTCTTGCGGAAGAGCGGCAGGTGGTCGGCGGCGTTGTGCAGGTAACGTTTGCGTCCGATCGCGAGACCCATCAGGAACATGCCCAGGACGCCCGGTCCGAAGAAGGGAACGTACGTCCAGAAGGCGTTGAACTCCCAGGTGCGCTGGCGGGTGACTTCCGTGAACGTGCCCGTGGGATAGGTCCGCAGCGCCGAGTCGGACATGCGCTTGAACTCGGCTTCGTTCTCCTTGGTGGACTTCTCGATCTCGATGCGCGTCTTCTCGTCCATTGCGCCGCCCACCGCTCCCGTCAGCATCATCAACAGCGGCAGGGTGGTGCAGATGACGGCCGCGATGACCAGCGTCTTCGGCTGGGCCTTGCGGAAGAGCAGCATGATGACTGCCGTTACGGCGTACAGCGTGAGGATGTCGCCCATCCAGATCAGGTAGCCGTGGATGAGGCCGACGACCAGCAGCACCAAGATGCGGCGCACGTAGGTGCCCATGGCGCTCTTGCCGGCGCGTTCACCCTTGAGGAGGAAGAAGCTGAAGCCCAGTCCGAACAAGGTGGAGAACAGGGTGTAGAACTTGCCCTGGGCGAAGACCTTGATGCCGGTCTCTACGACCGTGTCCGCAGGGCTGGGCCACTGCTGGGGAAAGAAGATGTAGCTGAGCGGCCACGAAAAGAACTCCATGTTGACGGTCAGGATGCCGAGCAGCGCCCACCCGCGCAGCAGGTCGATGACGGGGATGCGCTCGGGCGCGGCGACGGGCTGTATGGCGGCAGCGTTGGGGGAAACGACGTCAGCAGCGGACATGTCGCGCATCGTATGGGAGGACGCGCCAGATTTTCAAGCGTAAATCGCGCTAGCTCAGAAGATCAGGCAAGTCGTAGTCGCGTGCGCGTATACCTTGCCCGCGGCGTCGACCAGCTTGGCTTCCGCGGTCGCGCTACGCTTGCCGAAATGCACGATGGTCCCGATGGCGCGGACCTCACCCGTCGTCTCCAGCACCGGGCGCACGAAGTTCACCTTGAATTCCAGCGTGGTGTAGCCCTGCCCGGCGGCGAGCTTGGTGTGCACGGCGCATCCCATCGCGCTGTCGAGCAGCGTGGCGATGTATCCGCCGTGCACGCAGGAGAGCGGGTTGTAGTGGTCGGTGCTCGGAACGCCGGCGAAGACGGCGCGACCGGGCTCGGCTTCCACCAAGCCATAGTTCAGCGTGCGCGCGATAGGCGGCGCCGGCAGCGTGCCCGCGATGATGGCTTGCAGGGCCTCCATGCCGGACATCGACATGAGAGTCTTCGGTTCAATGATGCCGTAGTAGATGGGTGAAGGCTGGGTCGTCATGCTTGTTTTCGACTGCAAGCAGGCCGCCAGGGATGCAAAAAGTCATCAGCCGTTCGGCCTTCAGCAAAGGCGAAGGCCGCCTTTCAGCGGCCTTCGGAGAAACGGAACAAGGAAGCGCTTTCGCGCACCGCTTCTTTACGCGTAGATCCCGCGTTGCTTTATCGTGAACGCCACGCGGTCGATGGCCAGCATGTAGGCCGCGATGCGGTTGTTCACGCCGTGGGTCTCGGCGTACTGGGTGACGGCGTCGAACGAGTCTTCCAGGATGTTCTTGAGCTGCTCGTTCACCACCGACTCCTTCCAGAAGTAGCCCTGGCGGTCCTGCACCCACTCGAAGTAGGACGCGGTCACGCCGCCGGCGTTGCAGAGGATGTCCGGGATGATGAACACCTTCTTGTCGGCCAGGATCTCGTCAGCGACGGAAGTGGTGGGGCCATTGGCGCCCTCGGCGATGATCTTGGTCTTGATCTGCGCGGCGTTCTTGCTGGTGATGACGTTCTCCGTGGCGCACGGCGCCAGGATCTCGCACTCGGTGGTGAGCAGGTCCGCGGTGGCGGCCGCTTCGGCGCCCTTGAAGCCGGTGATGGTGCCGTTGCGCTGCTTGTACTCCACCAGTTCGTCAATGTTGATGCCGTTCTTGTTAAACAGGCCGCCGTCCCACTCGCCGATGCCGATGACCTTGTAGCCGGCGCGGGCCATGAGCTGCGCCGCGTTCGAGCCGACGTTGCCGAAGCCCTGCACGATGACGCGGGTGCCTTCGCGCTGCATGCCCAGCTTCTTCAGGGCCTCGTCGCAGGTGATCATCACGCCGCGGCCGGTGGCCTCGCGGCGTCCGCGGGAGCCGCCGATGTTCAACGGCTTGCCCGTGACCACGGCGGTCACGGTCTGGCGCATGTGCATGGAGTAGGTGTCCATCATCCAGGCCATGGTCTGTTCGTTGGTGTTCATGTCCGGCGCGGGGACGTCCTTCTCCGGCCCGATGAACTCGATCAGCTCCGCCGTGTAGCGGCGGGTGATCTTCTCCAGCTCGATCTGCGAGAGCTTCTTGGGGTCGCAGATGACGCCGCCCTTGGCGCCGCCGAACGGGATATTGACCACGGCGCACTTCCAGGTCATCCAGGAGGCCAGCGCGCGGACCTCGTCCAGGTTCACGTCCGGCGCATAGCGGATGCCGCCCTTGGCGGGGCCGCGGGCGATGGAGTGCTGCACGCGGAAGCCGGTGAAGACCTCCAGGCGGCCATCATCCATTCCCACCGGGATGTGCACGATGATCTCGCGGGCCGGCTGGCTGAGGATCTTCCACAGGCCCTCGTCGAGGTTCAGCTTTTGCGCGGCGAAATCAAAACGCGCGGCTTGTGCTTCCCAGGGATTCAGTTCTTTATCGGTTGCGACGCTCATAAAGAGAAGTGCTCCAGAAAGATTTCAGTGATTTGGCGCGCCGTCTGACGGGAGAAGGCGGCTCCAGCGTGAGCGGGGTACCTAGGGGAATGAACGCTCTCAGGCCGAATAGGAAGTATATCAGCGGCGGGGCGCCCCCGAATAATAGCGAGCTTCGGCGGCCCAGATGAAGTAGAATGCGTACCTTGCCCGCCACGTATCACATCGACCGTTCCACCCGTACGGTCTTCTTGGCCGTGGTCGGCCAGATCGACCTGGCGCAGATCGCCGACGTCGGCCAGCGCCTGCGGCAAGACCCGGATTTCGACCCCGCGTTCCAAGAGCTGCTCGACCTGCAGGGCATGGCTCCGCCGAACCTCCATTACCCTGACCTGCACCTGATGGCCCACGAGATCGACCCGTTCCCGGCCACTTCTCGCCGCGCGCTGGTTGCGCCGGACGCCCTCGCCTTCGGGCTCGCCCGGATGTACCAGATGATCCACGGAGACGACAACATCCGTGTCTTCCGCTCGCGCCCCGCGGCGCTGGAATGGTTAGGCTTGCCTGAGGATGGGTGAATCCGGGTACTGAGCTCTAGGTTTAGAGTTGGATCTCAAGGCCTTCGGAGGCCGCCCGCACCTTAGGGTAGTACTCGCGCGCCTTAGTCACGATGGAGTCGATGCAGGCGTCATTGTGGTCCGGGTCGTGGTGAAAAAGCACCAATTCCTTCGCGCCGCTCTCCATCACGATGTTCACGGCTTCGCGCCAGTGGCTGTGGCCCCAGCCGCGCTTGCCGGCCGCGTACTCCTCGGGCAGGTATTGGGCGTCGTAGATCAGGATGTCAGCGCCCTCAGCGAGCTTGCGCACATTCTTGTCGAAGACCGGATGCCCGGGCTCGTTGTCCGTGGCATAGACCACGACCTTGTCGTCGGTCTCGATGCGGAAGCCCAGGCAGCCCTGCGGGTGGTTGAGCCACATGGACTGGATCACGCAATCGTCAAAGGCGATGCGGTCTTCCTCGATGTCATAGAAGTTGCGGTGGGCCGCCATCTCCGTCATATCCACGGGGAAATAGGGGTCGGACATCTGCTCCTCGATGGCGCGCTGCAGGCCGCGGCTCCGGCTCGACGAGTGGAAGAAGAAGTAGTTGTCCGGATTCGTGTACAGCGGCGTGAAGAACGGGATGCCCTGGATGTGGTCCCAGTGGAAGTGGGAAAGGAAGATGTGGGCGTGGACCGGCTTGCCGTTCTGCTCCTGCAGGAGCTGCTTGCCCAGATTGCGGAAGCCCGTGCCGCAGTCAAAGACGTAGATCTGGCCGTTGATGCGGACCTCGACGCAGGAGGTATTACCTCCGTAGCGTAGGTTTTCGGCCTGGGGCGTCGGCGTGGAGCCTCGGACTCCCCAGAATCGCAGCAGCATCGTTCAGTCCCCGCAGTCGGTCTCAGCAAAATGGCCCAGATTGCTCGTGCCGCGAATGTGCCCGGCTGAGCCGGACACTATATCGCAACGCATAAACGGAAAAAACAGCCTGGACGTGGAGGCAAGAAGTATACCGCGCCCCAGCCGATTCCCCGAAGTGTCAGGCTCATTGTGCCCTAAATCATTGAAATCAGGGATTAACCAGCCGTGTTCCACGCCCGGGCCGGCCCCTGCCATCGGTCACATTCCACGCCGCCGGGGGAAGCTGGAGTGCTACCCTCCGCGGACCGGAGGAGAATTGCCTTATGGAACCTTGGTCAAAGATCGGGGTGGCGCTGCTGGGCTGCGCCCTCACTGCGTCCGCCCAAATCCCGGAGAAGTTCACGAACTTGAAAGTCTTGCCGCCGGACATGCCCCGTGCGGAGCTGGTGGAGGTCATGAAGGGTTTCACCCGGAGCCTGGGTGTGCGTTGCTCCACCTGCCACATGGGAGAAGAGGGCAAGCCGCTCACTACCTATGATTTCGCCTCCGATGAAAAGCAGGCCAAGCGCAATGCCCGGCTCATGCTGCAGATGGTGAAGGAGATCAACGGCAAGCACCTGACCGCCGTCATGCCGGAGAGCGGCGCCAAGCCCATCACGGTGACCTGCTATACCTGCCATCGGGGCAGCCGCCAGCCTGCGGGCCCGGCGCCGGTGCCGCCGCCAGCTCCCAAAGCGGGCTCCTGAGAGGCAGCCTTGGCCGGGCCGGGGCTGCTGCTCGGCCCCCTTTTTTGCTTTACGAAGGTGTGAGCCCGTCTGCATAATAGGCGTCTCCCTCCGAAAGCAAGCCCTATGACCACTGCCAACCAGCGGAACACACGACGCTTCGCCCTCAACCTGCCGCTTACCGTCCGGGTCTCGGAGAGTTCCGATGCCGCCCTGGCCGCCACCAAGGACGTTAGCGCGCGCGGGGTCTTCTTTTACATGGATACCGATGTGGCCGAAGGGTCGCCCATCGAGTTCACGCTGACCCTGCCGCCGGAGATCACCCTCACCGAGCGCATCAAGGTCCACTGTGTGGGCAAGGTGGTGCGGGTGGACCACAAGGGCAAGGACGCGAAGGTCGGCATCGCCGCGGCCATCGAGCAGTACGACATCATCAGCGAGTAGCGCCGCCAAAAGAAAGAGGCGCGGCCGCAGCCGCGCCTGATCCAAGCCGGTTTCCTTTACCAGTAGTTCAGCGTGACCTTGTCCAGCCAGACGGAGTAGTCCGTCTGGTTATAGTTGCCGTCCATCTGGAAGGCCACGTTCAGCTCACGCGCGCTCACTGCCAGGGAGAGGAAGCGGCGGTTCACGTAGCTCTTCTGCCCGTTGACCGTGACCGCGACGTAGACCACATCGTTGCCCTCGCGCTTGAACTCCCACACCACGCGGTGCCACTTGTAGGCCTGCGGCTTGACGCACGGGATGCCGCTGTTGACCCACTTGACCCCAGCTGGGTCCCAGATGCGCCAGGTCTTGGTCTCCGCGATGTTGCACTCGGTGCCGAAGATGTATTTGCGCCCGTTGACCGACTGGTTTACGTCAAACTCGAGCGCCTGCGAGGCGTCCGGGTTCTTGATGTAGTACTGCAGGTCATAGACGAAGTTCGTCGCGCTGTCCTTGGCGCCCAACTGCTTCCACCAGAGCGCGTTGGAGTACGGCGTCTCGCCGCCGATCCAGAACTCCATGGATTTGCCGTCGACGGCAGGGTCCACGCGGTTCTGGGTATAGGCGTAGGGAATCTTCGGGCCGACGCCGCCGATGCCAGCGCAGGAGTCGCAGTGCTCCCAGCCCGTCATCTGGTCGATATCGCTGATGGCCGTGCCGGTGGTGGTCGGGGCGGTTGAGCCGCTGCTCACGTTGATAGTGCGGGCTTCCTTGCGCACGCTGCCATCGCTCTGCCACGTCTGGATCACGACGTAACGGGTGCCGGCGGCCATGTTGACCCAGGCATCCATGCTGGGCGCGTGGACGGTGTAGGTGTCATTGTTGTCCACGTAGACCTTCATCGCCACCGCGCCGGGAGAAGACGCGACGATGTGCACCGGCGAACCGACGGTGGCGCCGTTGGCCGGCTCGCTGATGGTGATGCCCGAGGTGCTGGAAGACTGCGTAGTCGTGGTGTAGGCCACGTTGATGTTGATGGCTTGCTTCTGGACGACGCCCTTGGAATCCCACGCCTGGATCACGATGTAGCGCCAGCCGGAAGCCATGGAAAGAGAAGTATCAATGCTGCTCGATTGAGCGGAATAAGCCAGATTATGATCGACGTACACTTGCATCGCCGTGATGGGCGACGTGCTGGTGGCGCTGGCTACGATGCGGACGGGGGTCCCCACACTGGAGCCATTCGCCGGTTGGGAAATGGTGATGTCAGCGAACGCGGCCGACATCAGGAGAAGAAAAGCTGCGGCGAGTCTGGAAAAGTTCTTCAACGTCGCGCACTCCTTGGCCGAATGGATTACCTCATTTCCACTTCCGCTGAACCAGGTGGTCGCGGACGTGGCCCCGAGATGATTCAAGGGTAGGCCGATATGACAGGTCGACCAATAAGAGGGAGACCTTAGACAGGTCCCTTAAGTGCTTTTAATCCTTTAGGTCACAGACTTGTAACCCTTTGGTACTATCGCGCGCCGGGCGGCAGCAGCGCTGTACGTTTTTGCACATCGGTAAACATCAAGTTTCACCCGGATGAGCCGATATCCGGGCAAATGCCGAAAGAGAATAAGCCTGGACCGCGCCCCGTTCTGACTATCAGCAGCCGCAAGCCGGCCGTATGCCGCCTGTTCGTCGCCGATCCCGACGCCCTGGCGCGGACGGCCATTGCCCGTCTCGTCGAGGGGCACCCGCTGCTCCGCCTGGTGGACGAACTCAGCTCCCGCGACGAGCTGTTGCACGAAGCCGGCCGCCAGAAGGAAGAGCCGGACATCGTGCTGCTCGACCTGAACCTGCCGCCCTCCGGCGGTCTAGAGGCGCTGCGCCGGTTGAAGGAGCTGCGCCCGCACTGCAAGGTGGTGATGATGGGCGAGGTGATGGACGACTGGGCCATCGCCGAATCCATCCGCTTGGGCGCCCGGGGCGCGCTCAGCAAAGACGCGGCGCGGGACCTCCTCTCCGCGTGCCTGGCCGAAGTCTGGGCCGGACACTTCTGGGTGGAGCGCAGCCGTGGCCTCGACGCGGTGCGCATGGTCGCCGAACACGCCGCGCCGGTGCAGTCGAACGCCGCCGCGCGCCTCTCGCCACGCGAGCGGCAGGTCATCGGCTTCATCTTGGAGGGTTGCACCAACCGCGAGATCGCCGCCACGCTCCAGACCTCAGAGCAGGTAGTGAAGAACCACCTCAGCCGCATCTTCGACAAGGTCGGCGTTTACAACCGGCTGGAGCTGGCGCTGTACGCGCTGAACCACCGGCTGCTCACGCCGGAGAGCCAGGCGCAGACGCAGTAGAAGCGCTTCCTAGGCTCCGTACCAACTCCGGCAACACCTCCGCCGCTTTGCCGAGCAGCAGGTCGTCGAAGTAGCCGGCGTTGCGCGGCTCTTCCAGGCCCACGTAAATCGTCCGGATGGGGCGGGCTTCGAGCGGCTCGCGGCGCTGCTTCAAGTGCGCGACGAAGCTGGCCACCGGCTCGACCACGCCGCTGGTGCCGACGGCCATGAAGGTGTCGCACTGGTTGAGCTGGTCGAGCACCGTGTCCATCTCGAAGGGAACCTCGCCGAACCAGCACACGTTGGGGCGGATAAGGCCGCCGCAATCGCACTGGGGCAGCGGGGCGCCGGAGGGGTAGGGCGTCTCGTCGAAAAACGGAGGGCGGGAGCAGGTGTCGCACTTGCTCTCGAAGATCTTGCCGTGGATGTGCACGATGCGCTCCGAACCCGCCAACTCATGCAGTCGATCCACATTCTGGGTACAGAGAAAGAAGCGGTCGCCGAGGCGGCGCTCCAACTCGGCGAGGGCGCGGTGGGCGGCGTTGGGCCGGACCTCCTGGTGCTTGCCGCGGCGCATGGAGTAGAAGTCCCAGACAAGGCGGGGGTCGCGTCGCCAGGCGGCGATGTGGGCGACCTCTTCGGCGCGGTAGTGGCGCCAGATGCCGCCCTCGCCGCGGAAGGTGGCGAGGCCGCTGTCAGCCGAGATGCCGGCGCCGGTGAGGACGAAGAGCTTCTGCATTTCGTTTCTAGTTTCACACGACGGACACGAAGTGCGCACGAAGGTGGCTGCCCGGCGTCTTGGCGCACAGCCGAGGGCGGCTGTGCCACCTCCATGTCACCCCAAGAAACGTCTAGCCAGGCGATACAACGGGTAGCTCGCCGCCAGAAGCACCAGCGCGTAGATGGTGTTGCGGGTGTCGGTGAAGAAGGCGCCGACGAGAAACGCCGAGTACGCGACGAGGGCGATGCCGGTGGTCCACGGATATCCCCAGGCGCGATAGGGGCGGGGCGCGGCGGGATCGCGACGGCGCAGGTAGAAGACGGCGGCGAGATCGGCCACGTAGTTCACCACAAAGAAGAACGCCAACACCGCGATGACCTGCTCCAGTCCGCCGCCGAGGACAAAAGCCAGCGCTATACCGGAGGAGAGCATCAGCGCGACGTCCGGAGTGCCACCCGGATTCACGCGCGCGGCAAAGCGAGGGAAGAGGCCGTCGACGCTCATCGAGTAGGGGATGCGGCACATCATGAGCTGGTAGGCGTTGATGGCCGCCATCATGGAGATGAGGGTGATGACCTGGATGATGGTGGTGCCGTGCTCGCCCCAGAGCACGCCGGCGGCAGTGCCCATGGCGAAGGTGTCGCCGGCGATGCGCCCGATGGGCAGCACGTAGAGCAGCGCGGCGTTGAGCAGCAGATAAATGAACATCAGCGCCAGCACGCCACCGAAGAGCGAGCGGGGAATGTCGCGGGCGGGATCGGTGGTCTCTTCCGAGAAGTAGACGATGCCGGCCCAGCCGTCGTAAGTCAGGATGACGGCCTGCAGCGCGAGGATGAACGCCGCTAGCAGCGCCAGGCCGCTGGGCAGGGGACGCGCCGGCACATCGGCGACGGCGCGGTCGGCGGCGATGAAAGCTGCCGCGATGAAAAACAAAAACGCCGCCGCCTTGAGCAGCGTGCTGACTTGTTGCGTGCGGCTGCCGACCTTGATGCCGCGCCACTGCAGCGCGGCAAAGCCCACGACCACGGCGACGGATATGGCGGTCGCATACGGACGCAGCGCGGGGAAGAGCAGGCCGAAGTACTCGCCGATGACCAGCGCGACCATCGCGGTGGAACCGCAGTTGCCGAGCCAGTCGCACCAGCCGATGACGAAGCCCGGGTAGTCGCCGAAGGCATGGTGGGCGAAGACGTAGTGTCCTCCTGAGCGCGGCACCATGGTGCCGAGTTCAGCGATGGAGAATGAGGCGATCAGCGCATACAGCCCGCCCAGCACCCACACGCCAAGAAAGAGCCACTGGTTCGGGAGTTGAGCGGCGACCTCGCCTGGCAAGCGCAGGATGCCGATGCCGATGGTGTTGCCCACGGTGACGGCCAGCCCGAAGCCGACGCCCAGCACGCGCAACAGCGCACCGCGTCCGGCAACAGGCGATGAGGTCATGAGGTGCCTGATTGTAGCTGAATGTTTTATGCTGGCTGGCCATGCCGAAGCCGACTAAAGCCGTACAGCCGGAGATTGCGCGCTCCTGGACCCTGCCCGCGCACCTCTACACCGAGCCCGAGTACGCGCCCGAAGAGCGTAAGCGCATCTTCGCCCGGACGTGGCAGATCGTGGGACGGCGCGACCAACTGCAGAAGGCCGGCGACTACTTCACGGCCGAGCTCTGCGGCGAGCCGCTGCTGCTCGTCCGCGGCAGTGGCGGCGAGCTTCGCGGCTTCTACAACGTGTGCCGCCATCGGGCGGGGCCGCCGGCGACGGGATGTGGCTCGCGCAAGGTCTTCCGCTGCGGCTACCACGGCTGGACCTACGGCCTGGACGGCAAGCTGCTCAATGCGCCCGAGTTCGAAGGGCTGAAGGACTTCGAAATGAAAGACTTCGGCCTGGCCCCGGTGCAAGCCGCTGAGTGGGGCGCGTGGGTCTTCGTGAATCTGGATGCGAAGGCGCCGCCGCTACTGAAGTCGCTGGCGGAGCTGCCGCGGCAGGCGCAGCACTTCGGCCTGGAGTCGCTGAAGCTGTATGAGCGCCGCGAGTACCACATGGCCTGCAACTGGAAGACGTACATCGACAACTACCTGGAGGGCTACCACCTGCCCAGCGTGCATCCCAGCCTGAACCGCGAGCTGGACTACGGGCAGTACGTGACGGAGACATTCGCGCGGCACTCACGCCAGGCGAGCCCCATCCGCGGGCCGGAGAACGAGGCGACGGTCGCGCGCCGCTACAAGAAGGCTGCGGGCGACGATGTGGCGGAGTACTTCTGGGTGTATCCGAACTGGATGCTGAACTGCTATCCGGACAACGTGTCGCTGAACATCGTGCTGCCCACGGGGACGGAGAGTTGCGTGGCGATCTTCGAGTGGTATTTCCACGAAGCGGCGCTAAAGACCGATGCACCCGCGGCTACAGTGAAGTTCAGCGACGAGATCCAGATCGAAGACGGCGCCATCTGCGAGGCGGTGCAGCGCAACCTGCGGTCACAGAGCTATGAGCGGGGGCGCTTCAGCGTGAAGCAGGAGAAGGGCGTGCACCACTTCCACACGCTCTATGCGAAGGACATGGGAGTGAAGTAGCTAGACGATGGCGTGCGCGGTGTGTTCCGCCTGCGCTTCCTTGGCGGGCTCCGCAGCTGCCTGCTTGAGCCGGTCGCGATGGTGCTTCTCGGCCTGCAGCACGCGCACCACGAGCGCCAGGAAGATGGCCACCAGCGGATAGACCTGCGCCTTGAGCGTACTGTCGATACCCTTCATCGCCAACAACGCGCCTTCGAGCGCGAAGTAGGCGCCTACCAGCAGGGCGATCACGCCGATGATCTTGAAACGCATGGGTACCTCAGGGTCGTTGGCGAAACCTTCGCATGGGCAAAGGCCAAAGTCAACGAATAACTTCGTGACCCGACAGGTCTAGCGCGGCCGGCCGACGGCGCGGGTGTCGCGATGCCACGGCGCCTTGAAGCGCAGCATGTTGGCGACGCTGCGCGTGGGATTCAGCACGGAGATCCCGAGCAGCCACAGCTTGCGGTCGCTCACGCGCTCCAGCCGCGTGATGGCGTAACGGTCGAGCGCATCTTCGCCGATGAGCCAGGCCGTGCCGCCGACCGGCGTCATCACCAAGTCCACCATGCCGGTGCCGTTGGTGAGGCGTCCGGCGGACTTGGAGTAGTACTCAAAGCTGCCAAGGTTCCCTATAGAAGTTTCGCTCGCCGGTCCAAGTTCCCACTGCGCGGCATAGACCGCGGAGAAGCCCAGCGCCTTGGCGCGGCTCTTCCAGTACGCCTTCGACTTGCCGAATTCAAGCGTGACGCCGCGCGGGTCGTTCTGCACCTGGATGCGTCCGGTCACGGCGCCCATCATCGGGTGGCCGATGTAGTCGACGATGAACGGATCATCGTCGCTCCAGCGGCTGTAGCGGTATGCCTTCACGGAGCGGAACCAGTCGCGGAAGAAGGGGCCCTGCAGCGTCCCGTTGTAGGTCGGGGTGTTCATGGCGTGCTGCAGCGCCAGGAAGCGCACGGACTGAAGCATCGCCGGCCGCCAGTGGAAGCTGCACGCCGTCTTCGTCTCCAGCCCTGCGGCGCAGCGCTGGCTGATGCCCGTCGGCGCCACGGCGATGAGCACGGCCTTCTCCGGCGGGGGCTGCTGCTCGGCCAGCGCGGGCTCGCGCGATTCGGCGACGACCTCCTGCGCGACCGCCGTCCAGCTGAAGAAGAACATCACCACGACCACCGATAGATAAAAGAGAGCGCGCCGCATGAGCCGAGTGTGGCACCCGGCTCAAAGCGCGGCCATGCGCGGAACCCCTTAGAAGCGGCGGTAAAACGGTTGAGCCTGATGAGCCAACCCGCGCTTTGGGGCCGCATCGGAATAGAGGCACGTCAGTCCCTGTAATCGGGTGGTATCGGTCATGTTTCGGGTCGGGTCCCTGGGTCTCCTCGCTCTCCTGCTGGTAACGCAATCCTTCGCTCAAGATCAGATTGAAACCGCCGCACGGTGCATGCCGGTGCCGGAGACCGACGTCTGCCTGCTGGCATCGGCCGGCGATGATCCGCCCGCGCCCGAGGCGCCCGAGCCGGAGTACTCCAGCTCGGCCGCGACTAAGCTCGCGCTCGTGTTGCCGGAGTCAGACGCCGAGCCGATCGAACTTGCGCCACCGCCGCGCCAGGGTTTCCAGTGGGGACCGGCGCTCGTGCAGGCCGCGCGCCTTACCGCCTTCCAGCAGGGCATGCTGCTGGCCACCGATAAGTGGGGACGCTACTCGGTCACCAACGGCAAGTTCTTTAAGGACTATTTCAACGCGGTGAAAGGCACCTTCACGCAGTGGGACGACGGCGACCCCTTCCTCGACAACTACATCGGGCATCCGCTGCAGGGCGCCGTGACCGGCTTCATCCAGGTACAGAACGACCCGCAGGGCCGCGCACTCACCATCGGCAGCTCCAAGGCGTACTGGAAGAGCCGCATGAAGGCGATGGCGTGGACCGCCGCGGTAAGCACGCAGTTCGAAGTGGGGCCGGTGAGCGAAGCGTCGATCCAGAACCTGGGCGGCTTCCTGTATCAGAACTGTCCCACGTGCCCGCTGACGCGGGGCGCGGGCTGGGTGGACATCGTGGTCACGCCCACGCTTGGCACGGCGTGGCTGGTGGGCGAAGACGCCCTCGACCGCTTCGTGGTGCAGCGCATCGAGAACAAGATCGGCCGCGGCAAGTGGGCCAATTTCTTCCGCTGCGCGTTGAACCCGGGGCGCGCGGCCGCGAACCTCATCCGCCTGAAGGCGCCGTGGTATCGCGACAACCGCGATACGCCGCGGCTACTGGCAGTAGCGCAGTGACGCGACGCTCGCCTGCCCGTTGAGGAGCGTGACCACATAGAAGTGGTCGTATTCCTCGTCCTTGATGGTGAACTTCGGCCCGCCCAGCCGTTCGATGATGGCGGGCACGGTGTTCGAATGCCCGACCACGAGCACCGTCTGGCCTTCCGCCTTCTTCAATGCCGCAATCAGGCCGTTCATGTCTGCGCCGCCGATGACCGTGGGCGTGACCCCGCTTTTGGCCGCCGTGGGCGCGGCGGTGTTCTTCGTGCGCTTGTACTCGGTGGTGTAGATGGCGTCGAGTTTGGCGCCGGAGAGCGTGCCCGCCAGGCACGCGGCGCGCTTCTCGCCCGCCGCGCTGAGCTCCACGTCGCCGGTGGGGCCGGTCTTTTCCGCGTGGCGCACCAGGAAGATGGTAGTGGCCTTGGCGGCTGAGGCAGCCGGTCTGGCGGTGTCATCAGACTTCACCGCCGGCATCTGGGCGAAGGCGAGGCCGGAGAGCAGCAGCGCGGGCAATAGGGAGCGGAGCTTCATGGTGGGACCTCAAGAGATTCGGAGTGCCCGCATTCTAATCGAAGGACGGCAGCCGACGGTTGCGTTAGGATATTGCCGCTTCGTGGGAGGCACTATGAGACTCGCCATTCTGCTCCTGTTCACCGCTGCTGTGTTTGCGCAGGAACCACAGGCGCCCAAGAGCGCAGCCGAATTCTTTGCCGCCGGCAACGCGCACTTTGAAAAGCGCGCCAACGAAGAGGCGCTCGCCGCCTACGATAAGGCGATCGCGCTCGACGCGAAGAACGCCGACTTTCACATCGCGCGCTGCCGCACGCTGGCGCGGCTTCAGCGCCATGCAGATGCAATCCCCGCCTGCACCGAGGCGCTCCGCCTGAAGCCCAATGATCCCGCCGCGCTGCGCTGGCGCGGGCACTTCCACATCAACCGGCGCGAGTTCAAGCAGGCGATCGCGGACCTGACCGCGGCGGAAAAGCGCAAGCAAGATGACTCGGCCATCTACTACCACCTGGGCCTGGCGCAGTACCTGACGGGCGACTTCAAAGCCGCGGCCCGCGCCTTCCAGCGGTGTCTTGACCTCGCCAAGAATGACGACGACGTGATCGCTGCCGTGGCGTGGCTGTATCCATCGCTCGAGCGGGCAGGGAAGCAGGCCGAGGCGAAGCAAGCGCTGGCGAGGATCAAGCCGCAGATGGACGTGAAGGAGAACGGGACGTACTACGACCGTCTCTTGCTGTTCCAAGGGACCAAGTCGGAAGCTGAAGTCGCCGAAGGCATGAAGAAGGACGCGCTCTCGCGCCCGACGGCGGGCTACGGTCTCGGTCTGTGGCACCTGCTCAATGGGCGGCACCCCGAGGCCCGGAAGTACTTCGAACTGGCCTCAACCAGCGAGTACCCGACGGCTTTTGGCCACATCGCAGCTGAAGCTGAACTGAAAAGTCTGTCCAAGTATCTGAAAACAAACAAGTAAAATAATTGCTTGTTAAAAGCAACCCTACGAACCAGTTTGGTATTCTATGCATCGTTGGAGTAGTAGTACCGCTCCTACTGTGCCCCTGCCGTTCCCAAACTCTTCGGAGGACATCTATGCAAGCTCTCGCTGCCGGCGTTTCGCATTGGCGGACTTCGGCCTTTCCTTTCCTGCTCCTCACCTTCCTCACCTTGCTTCTTCTCACGACTCCCAGCCTGGCTTCTGATCCGCAGACGGCGACCATCGGTCCGTCTTCGCTCAAGACCAGCTGGGTCGGGACGGCGCTCGGTGGGGTAAATCCCGCGCCGCAGTTCGGCGAAGAAGCGCACGACGACCTCTGTGGGGTGGAGAGCGTCAACTGCGACCAGTTCGTGCTGAAGGTCACGGGTAATCCTGGTGACTGGACCGGCAAGACGCTGGTCTTCCAGATCTACTGGCAGTTGCCCGCCATGGATTACGATTTTTATGTTCACAAAGGTTCTGCCACCGGCCCGGTGATCGCCCGCGGCACCTCCGGAGTCACCAACGCGGAGCGTGATCAGATCGACCCCACAGTCCATCTGTCACCGAATGCGGAAGGCATCACCGAGTTCCATGTCCATGTGATCTATTTCAGCGCCGCGGCTACGGACCAGTACCGCGGCCTGGTGAGCGTAGTCTCGCCGGAGAGCGAGAATGCGACGCTGCCGCCAGCGCCGGTCGACACCGGCGTGGCGCCGCGCTACCAGAATCACACTCCCACGCAGGCCCAGCTCGCCGCCGGCATGACGAAGAACGTGCAGGACGAGCCCAACATCGACGTCAACTGGAAGACCGGCAGCGTGATGTTCCAGGCGCTGATGCAGACCCTGCGCGTGAACTTCACTGACGACCCGGCCTGCAAGCAGTCGCCGACCTGCAGCTTCACTGACATAACGCCCCCCAATGCGCGCCAATCGTTCGATCCCATCCTCGTCACTGACCGCGATACCGGCCGCACGCAGGTATCGCACCTGTTGCTGAATCCGCTCGTCGGCCTTTCGGCATATACCGACGACGACGGCCGGACGTGGGTCCCGAGCCAGGGTTCGGGCATCGGCTCCGGCATCGACCATCAGACGATGGGGGTCGGGCCACTGCATGCTCCGTTGACCACCGGCACGGCATACAAGAACGGCGTCTGGTACTGCTCGCAGGACATCGCGCTGGCCAACTGCGCGCTCAGCCTCGATGGCGGCCTGACCTTCGGGCCGGCGGTCCCGATCTATGATCTGCGCGCCTGCGCCGGCCTGCATGGGCACATCAAGATCGCTCCGGACGGTACGGCCTACGTGCCGAACTCCAACTGCACGGGCCAGGAAGAGCCCCGCGAACAGGCAGTAGTCGTTTCTGAGGACAACGGCGCCACTTGGCACGTTCGGACCGTCCGCGGGAGCATTGCCGGTGACGGCAGTGATCCCTCCGTCGCCATCGACAGCACGGGCCGCATCTACCTCGGCTACGTGAGCGGCGACAAGACGCCGGCCGTCGCCGTCTCGGAAGACAAAGGCCACACCTGGAAGTACATGTGGAACATCGGGCACATCGCCGGCATCAAGGCGGCAGTGTTCCCGGCGGCGGTAGCCGGCGACGATGGGCGCGCGGCCATCGCCTACTATGCCACCACGGACACCGACCCCAACAGCGTGCCCAGCAACTTCCGTTTCAGCGGCACGTGGCACCTGTACATCGCGCACACCTTTGACAAGGGCGCTTCCTGGTCCATGGTGAACGCGACCCCGAATGACCCGATCCAGCGCGGCGGCATACACCTGGGCGGCGGCGGTGACATCCACCGGAACCTGCTCGACTTCTTCGACGCCACCATAGACGCCGAAGGACGCGTGATCGTCGGCTATGCTGACGGCTGCCTCGGGACCTGCGTGCAGGCTGGGCCGGCCGCGCGCGGCAACTCGTATCTGGCGTATGGCACCATCGCGCGCCAGACCGCCGGACGCCGTATGCTGGCGAACTTCGGCTCCGACGCGCAGACTACGCCGGGCGTACCGCGCCTGACGGTGACCCGCAACGGTTCGACGGCGACCATCTCCTGGTCGCAGTCGGAGACCGGCGGCGCGCCGATCACGGGCTACAAAGTCTTCCGCAAGAGCACGGGCGCGGAGACATTGCTGGCCAGCCTCGGCGGCGACGCGACGCGTTACGTCGACACTACGGGCGATGCGAACACGACCTACACCTACCGCGTGGCAGCCTCGAACGCGCTGGGCGAGAGCTGCGGCAATAACGCGTACGTGGCGGAGCCGGTTGGTTCTTCGTGCACGCGTCCGGGAGTAAGGGTCCTGGCGGACGCCCAGGGTGATCACACCGGCGGGGCGACGGGGCTCAACCCCGATATGGACATACACTCCATCTCCATCGGCGAGCCGTTCTTTGCCGACGGTTCGCAGAAGGTGGAGTTCACCATGAAGGTCGCCAGCCTGGCGACGCTGCCTCCGAACCGCATGTGGCGCATCATCTGGCGCTATCCGGATGCGTCCAGCGACACGTCCTCCACGCTCGGCGCCGGGTTCGTGGGCCGCTACTACGTGGGAATGAACACGGACGCCAGCGGCAACGTCAGCTTCGAGTACGGGCAGGCGGAATCGCTGTCTGCGGTCGTGGCTGACCTCACCCCGGTCAACCGCCTGGGCGATGCTGACCCAGAGAGCGGCTACTCGCCGGATGGCACCATCCGCATCGTGGTCTCGACCGACAAGATCGGGAGCCCGAAGGCTGGTGACCTCATCGGCGGCGTGCTGGCGCGGACGTACCTGGTGGCTCAGGACCAGACGCTGCGCAGCGACGGCTCCGCCGACAGCATCACGGCATCCGACACCTACATGCTGGTGGGCAATGCCGCCTGCGAGCCGCGGGTGACGGTGCAGTGCTTCGAGGAGAACGACCGGGCCATCAGCTACTCCAGCGGCTGGCACACGGTGACCTCGCAGAACGCCAGCGGCGGGCAGTATCGCTACCGCAACGGCAACGCGACGAATGCGCTGTCGTTCACCTTCAACGTGGCCAACGGCGCCACCGGCGCGCTGGTGTATCACTACGCTACCAGCACGAAGGGCGGCACCGCGGACGTCTACATTGACGGCGTGAAGCGCGGCACCATCAACTTCCAGGGCGCGAGCGGCACGGACCGCGCCCCGGTCTTCGGCGGCAGCGCGCGCTATGAAGGCTTGAGCGCGGGCGAGCACCGCTTTGAGCTGCGCAACATGCAGGGCGGGGCGTTCATCGACCGCTTCTGCCTGGAGAGCGCGAGCTTTACCGGCACGGCGACCTCCGGCCCGGGCAGCACGGATGCGGCTATCCGCACCCTGGCCCCGGCGCAGGAGCTGCTCCAGACGGTGAGCGTGGCCGCGGGCACGAAGAACATCTCGGTCGTAGCCCAGGGCGGCAGCGGCGCGAACCTGCGCGTGCTGCTGCTCGATCCGGCCGGCGCCACTCTGACGACGGTCAGCTCCACCAACGGCACCGCCACGCTCGACGCGCCGGTCTCGGCGACGGGCACTTACGTGGTGAAGGTCGTGAACCTCGGCCTGAGCGGCACGGAAGTGTGGTCGGTGGTCACGCCGTGGGGTGATCGCTAGATGTGCACAGTCGGTAGGAAAGTGAAACGGATCGCCGCCATCAGCTGCATGCTGGTGGCGGCGGTCCCCACCGCCTTCGCCGGGGACCAGGGCAAGCCCAGCGTGCGTCCCGCAGTGGACGCGTGCAAGCTCCTGACCGGCGCGGAGATCAAGCAGGTGCAGAAGACCGCGCTGGTCGAGACCAAGCCCTCGGCCGTGCGCTCGGATGCGGCACTGGAGCTGCGGCAGTGCTTCTATCGCGCGCAAAGCTACGGCGACTCAGTGAGCGTGATGGTCGGCGAGTCAGCCAAACAGAATCCCAACGCCGTGCGCGACTTCTGGAATGAGACGCTGGTGAAGGCGTCCAAGACGGAGACGCCGGCCGTCGCTCCGGGCCAGATGACCAAGGCTGAAGCCAAGAAGATCCGCCACAAGCCGGAGGCCGTCCCGAACCTGGGCGACCAGGCGTGGTGGGTGGGCGACCAGCACGCGGGCGCGATCTACGTGCTCGCGGGCGACCGCTTCTTCCGCCTCAGCGTAGGGGGCAAGGCAGACACCAAGCGCGAGCGCACGACGAAGCTGGCGCAAGCCGTGCTGAAGCGGCTGAAGAGTTAGACCGGCAGCGCCGCGGCGGTGGCAGTCCATTCGGCTACCCTGCGGCGCACCTCATTCACCAGTCCGGGGGAGCCGCTGTGCTCCGCGATCACCTGCACCAGCGCCGAGCCGATCACGGCGCCATCGGCGATGGCGCACGCCTGGCGGAACTGTTCCGCGGTCGATATCCCAAAGCCCAACAGCACCGGCAGTTCGGTGAAGCGCCGCAGACGGCCGACGATTCTTGCCGCGTCGTCTGACAGACGCGACTGCTCGCCGGTGATCCCAGTGCGCGAGACTGCATAGATAAAGCCAGTGGCCGCGGCGGTGATGCGCTGCAGGCGCTCGTCGGTGGAGGTGGGCGCGGCGAGCTGGATGAGGTCCACTCCAGCCCGCTGCAACCGCTGCGCGATGGGCTGCGAGTGCTCCACCGGCATGTCGGTAATAAGCACTCCGGCGATACCGGCGTCGCGGGCCTGCCCGGCTAATTTCTCTACTCCATAGCGCATTAACGGGTTCGCGTAGGTGAACAGCACCAGCGGCACGTCGACGCGACGCCGCGCGGCGGCGCATGCGCGCAGCACACCCTCCATATTTACGGCTTGCGCCAGGGCACGTTCGGCGGCGCGCTGGATGACGGGGCCGTCGGCGATCGGGTCGCTGAAGGGCACACCCACCTCCACCGCCGTGGCGCCGCTGTCGGCGAGGGCCACGATGAGCTCGGTGGTGGTCGCGAGGTCGGGGTCGCCGGCCATGATGAAGGGCACGAAGGCCTTTCCGTTGTGTGTGCGGGCGGCGAATGCTTCCTGTAGCGTCATCGGATGGGCTCCGCGATGATGTCCATGTCCTTGTCGCCACGGCCGGAGAGATTGACCAGGATGATGTTGTCGGCAGAGAGCATGGGCGCCACCTCGAGCGCGTACGCCACGGCGTGCGCCGACTCCAGCGCGGCGATCACTCCTTCCGTCTGCGCGAGCACCTTGACCGCGGCCAAGGCCTTTTCGTCTGAAGCGGAAACATATTCCGCCCGGCCGGAATCGCGCAGGAAGGCGTGCTCCGGGCCGATGGCCGGATAGTCGAGGCCGGCCGAGATCGAAGCGGTTTCGGCCGTCTGACCATGCTCATCTTGCAGGACGAAGGTGCGGGTACCGTGCAAATAGCCGGGACTGCCGCCGCCGTCCGGCGCGAAGCGCGCGGCATGGTCACCTGCTGCGAGGGAACGTCCGCCGGCTTCCACGCCCACCAGGCGGACGGCATCATTGAGGAAAGCGTCGAAGATGCCGATGGCATTCGAGCCGCCGCCGACGCAGGCAACGACAAGCCCTGGTAGGCGACCCGCCTGCTTAAGCACCTGCGCGCGAGCTTCGGCGCCGATCACCCGCTGAAAGTGATGGACCATCGCCGGATATGGATGCGGCCCCAGCGCGCTGCCGAGCAGGTAATAGGTGTCGCGGACGTTCGTGACCCAGTCTCGCAGGGCCTCGTTGATGGCGTCTTTCAAGGTGCGCGAGCCGGAATCCACGCCGCGCACTTCGGCGCCCAGCAGACGCATGCGCGCCACGTTCAATGCCTGGCGCTCCATGTCACGCGTGCCCATATAGACGACGCACTGCAAGCCCAGCAGCGCGCAAGCCGTGGCCGTGGCGACGCCGTGTTGTCCGGCGCCCGTCTCCGCAATGACGCGGCGCTTGCCCATGCGCCGGGCGAGCAGCGCCTGCCCCAGCGCGTTGTTGATCTTGTGCGAGCCGGTGTGCAGCAGGTCTTCACGCTTGAGGAAGATCTGCGCGCCACCGGCGTGCCGCGTGAGGCCCGCGGCGGGAAAGAGCGGAGTGGGCCGCCCGCAGTAGTCGGTGAGCAGGCCGTGCAACTCCGCGGCGAATGCAGCATCATCGCTTGCGGCGAGCCATGCTCCCGTCAACTCTTCGAGCGGCGCCATCAGCGTCTCCGGAACGAAGCGCCCACCGAAGGCGCCATACATGCCGGTGGTGAGATCAAGCGAGCTGCTCGACATCGGAAGCTCCTTTCGCCGCGCGGATGAAGTCGCGTACCGCCGCGGCCGATTTGCGTCCCGGCGATTCCTCCACGCCGGAGCAGACATCCACCGCGAAGGGGCGGACCTCTGCGACGGCACGGGCCACGTTCGACGCGTTCAAGCCGCCCGCCAGGTAAAGCGATGTCTGGTCCGCGAGTTCGCCCCCCAACTGCCAGTCAGCCCGCGCGCCGCGGCGCGCCGGAGGCGCGTCGAGCAGGATGGGACACCCGGCCCCGAGGGCGCGGACGGCATCGGCGTGGCGCCACACCGCCTTGATGACCCGCACCCGCCGACTGAGCGCGCCGATTAACTCCGAGCTCTCTGCGCCGTGGAGCTGCACGGCGCCCATAGGGACGACGTCGAGCACGCTGCTGACTTCTTCGAGCGACGGGTCGGCGAAGACTCCGACCAGAATGCGGGGATCAGTGGCGGCGGCCACCGCGGCCGCACATTCCAGCGTGACTTGGCGCGGGCTGGCGCAGAAGATCAGGCCGAGAAGGTCCGCACCCGCGTCGAGCGCAAGCCGAGCATCTTCCACGCTCGTGATGCCGCAGATCTTTACGCGGAGCATGCGTCCCCCCTCCCGCGCAGCGCGCGCAACTTGCTCGCTGGATCGGCTGCGACCATGAGCGACTCACCCACGAGAAAAGCGTGGATGCCAGCCGCCTGCAGGCGGTGCACATCACCTGCGCTGCGAATGCCGCTCTCGGCCACCAGCATCACGCCGGGGGGCGACAGCCGCGCGAGCTGCTCGCAGGTATCGAGCGATACCCGGAACGTGCGCAGGTCGCGATTGTTGACGCCGATGAGCGTCGCCCCGGCGGAGACGGCGACCGCCATCTCCTCCGGCGTGTGGACCTCGACCAGCGCCGCCAGCCGCAGCTCTTCCTCGGCCACGCGCCGCAGGTCACGCAGCTCCGCGGGCGACAGCACCGCCGCGATGAGCAGCACCGCGCTGGCTCCGAGCAGCGCCGATTCCCGCAACTGGGCCTCGGAGACGATGAAGTCCTTGCGCAAGAGCGGGAGATCCACCGCCGCGGCCACGCGCGCGAAGTCTTCATTCGAACCGCGGAAGAAATCGGGCTCGGTCAGGATCGAGATTGCGGCCGCCCCGCCTTCGCGATAGGCGCGCGCTATCTCGGCGACGTCCACGGGGTCGCGCAATATGCCGCGCGAGGGCGAAGCACGCTTGATCTCCGCGATGAATGCCGGACGCGACGCCGCCAGCGCCGCGCGGAAGTCGCGAACGGCACGGCGCGGCGACGCGGGCATCTGCGGCAGCTCAAGGCGCTCGGCGCGCCGGCGGGCGGCGCGCATGATGTCGTCCAGGACGGCGGTCATGCCGGCACCGCCGCGTTGGTGACATCGATCAGTTCCTGCAACTTACGGCGTGCGGCGCCGGAGTCGATGGTCGCGGCCGCAAGCTCCACGGCTTCTCCCAGCGAGGCGGCCTTGCCCCCGATGTAGAGGCCGGCGCCCGCGTTGAGCAGGATGACGTCGCGCGCGGCGTCGCGGCGGCGGTTCTCCAGCACTTCGAGGATGATGGCGGCGTTGCGTTGCGGGTCACCGCCGCGCAGCTCCGCGAGCGAAGCCTCGCGCAGGCCGAAGTCAGAAGGACGCACCACGCTGCGCTTTACCCAGCCGTCCTCGACCTCGTAGACCACCGTGGGGCCGGCGAGGGTGATCTCGTCCAGTCCATCGCTGCCGCGGACTACCCATGCGCGCTCGGAGCCTAGGGCGGCCAGCGCTGAAGCGACGCGCTCCAACAGCTCCGGATGCCACACGCCGAGAAGCTGGCGCTTCGCTCCGGCGGGATTCGTCAGCGGCCCCAGCAGGTTGAAGGTGGTGTGCACCCCTAGCTGGCGCCGGACTTGAGCGACGCGGGCCGTCGCCGGGTGGTACAGCGGCGCGAACATGAAGCAGATGCCATGCTGCGCGAGGCTGCTCTCCGCCACGCTGGACGGCGTATCGACTTTCACTCCGAGCGCGGTCAACACGTCAGCGCTGCCGGAGCGGCTGGTGGCAGCGCGGCTGCCGTGCTTCGCCACCGGGAGCCCCGCGCCCGCGATGACGAACGCGGCAGCGGTCGAGACGTTGAAGATCTTGGCGCTGCTGGAGCCGGTGCCGGCCGTGTCCAGCACAACACGGTGCGCCGTCTTCAAGCGCACGGAGTGCGAGCGCATCGCCTCCGCCATGCCGGCCAGCTCCTCCACCGACTCGCCCTTGATGGCCAGCGCCACCAGCGCCGCGCCGATCTGCGCGTCCGTGCACTTGCCGTCCAGCAGCGCGCTGAGGAGCGCTGCGGCCTGCTCGCGGCTGAGGTCTTCTCCCGCCATCAGGCGCAGCAGGAACTGCTTGACCTGGTCGGCAGGCGGCTCGTCGGTGCGCGTCGGCGTGGGGACCAGCCAACTGGGGCGCTTTTCTTCGGACGAGGAATCGGGAAGCACTTCGGCGCGAGACGGATGCATAAGGATCACTCCATAAACAGAATGTTTGGGTGGGGAACGGAGCTGAAATGGACGCGCTAAGGAGTCGAGATCAGGAACAGCGAGGAAACGCGGCCTTCAGCTAGGTCGTGCGAAGGCAGGGTCGCCACCAACGGTGGGACCAGCGAGCAGAGGCAGGGATGTGGCTCGCGGAATGCATCCCGAAAAATCTATCGGCTTGGCCCGGGAGTTGTCAAATGGGGGTGAAATGGTAGGCTCGGGCGGACTCGAACCGCCGACCCCTTCCGTGTCAAGGAAGTACTCTAACCAACTGAGCTACGAGCCTACAAAGGTGGGCTTGATTATTGTAATGGCCTCCGGCGCGAGCGGGCAAATCGCGGCTTATTTAGCCTGCTTGGTGCTCGTATTCTCCGAGAGCACCCAAAGGTCCGAATCCATCTCCACTTTTTTCGGCGCGATCGGCAGGCGCACTGAGAATGGCGTCTTCGGTCCCGCGGCATGAATGGTCCCACGCGCGGACTGGCCACCGTCGAACTGGAAGGAGAGCGGCAGGACCATGAACCAGTCGTCCGGGGCGTTTTCCTGATGCACGGTGCCTTCCACGATGACGCCGTCCCCTTCGGGTTTCACCCGGTACTCCAAACGATAGCTGGGTAGGTGCGCCTGGTACACCCACTGCCGGAAGAACCAGTTCAGGTCCTGGTGGCCGTACTTGCGGGCTATGGGGCTGCGGGCATAATGCTGGTTGGCGACCATCCGGAAATCGTCGGAACTGGCGGAGGTGTTGGCGTATTTCTTCACGAAGTCGCTCATCATCTCGAAGAACAGCTTGTCGTCGCCGGTGTTGGGATTGCTGAGCAGGAAGTGCAGCATGCGCAGCACCAGCCCGCCCTTGTGGTAGATCAGGACCTGATAGGCGCCGATGGACTCGCGCGTGTTGAGCCGCGGGCCGAGGATGATGGGGCCGATGTCCGCGAGCTTGCCTTTCCCGATGCCGGTCAGGTTGCGCGGCGGATTCTTGAGCGAGAGCCGCATCTCGGTGAGTAGTTCGCGCGCGGCCTTCGGGTTGTCCCGTAGCGCGGTGTAAAGGACGCCGGAATACTCCGCGAAGCCCTCGCTCAGCCACTGGTCGCGATAGGACCGCCAGGCCACGATGTTGCCCCACCACTGGTGGGCGGTCTCGTGCGCCAGGAACGAGTAAGTGTACTTGGTGGCACGATCCGTGCTGGGAATGCGCAACATCGACGGATATCCGATGCCGTAACCGAAAGGGTGGAAGACGGCGCCGAAGCGCGGATAGGGATACTTGCCGAACAGCACGTGGAAGTAATTCACCGTGTTGCCGAGCTCGGCCATGATGAAGGATTCCTTGATGGCCATGATCGAGCCTGGCAGGGAATAGAACTCCACGTCCAGATTGCCGCCGCCTTGTTGCAGCTCGCGCTTCTCCGCGTGCCGCTGGAAAGGCCCGATGCCGAAGGTCGCGATGGGAACCGGCAGGTCCATCTTCCACTGGGTGACCATCTCGTCCGGCGCATCATCCGCCTTCTCTTCGCGTACTCGCGCGCCGATGCTGGCCACGCGCCGGTCCTTGCGGTGCCGGAAGGTGATGTCGAAGGTGGAGCGCTGCAGGTAGCCGTGGCGCGGGTACCAGGTCTCATTCGACAATGGGTAGTTGGAGTCTGGAATGGACTGAGCGTCGTACATGAAGTCGCCGTCCAGTTCCAGGTTCAGGGGCACGGTCTGGCCGATCCGCAGCGGGGGATCGAAGAACGCCAGGAATCCACCTTGCCAGTCTTCCTGCACGACCGTGACCTGGCGCCCCGCACCGGTACTCCAGGACTTGGCGCGCAACGCCTTCTTCAAGCGTTCGTTCTCGTCCTCACTGAGGCTCTCATTCAGCGCGAACGGCACCACGCTGACGCCGTCGGCTAGCGCGGACAATCCCAGCTCGGTGCGGTACTTCAGCCGTTTCTTCGGTTCGCGCAGGTCCACATCCATCTTGTGGCTCTTGATCTCGACCAGGTCGAACAGGTCGCTATAGCTGACCCGGCCGGCCTTGTAGTCTTCTTCGCCATAGAAAGCCATCCAGACCTCATTGAAGAGGCCGGCCTTGTCGTAGGCGTAGATCAGCCCTTTTTCGCCGCCATTGATGCCGAAGGCGCTCACCGGGATCCGGCTCTGATAGTCCAGCAGCAAGGTAAAGCGTCCGCGCTTACCGCCATCAAACTGCCCCACAAAAACCCCCGGGGCTTCTCGGTTGGCCACCGAGATCGCCATGCGGCCGGCCATGTTCGCCCCGGTCTCCTTCAGGAAGCGTCCTTCGAACTCGGCCGCGGCGCGCCGCACGTCAGCCGGCGGGGTGCCGGTGCCGGCGCCCTTGCTGATGAGGTCATAGGTGTCGTCGGTGAACCGCAAGACGGCGGTGTTGAAGGTGGACTCGACGATGTCAGCCTTGAGCATGCGACGCACATGGTCCAGCTCGAAGGCACTCTTCGGGACTTCCGCGGTGAACTTTCCTGAACCCACAAAGACGGCGCTCCGAACTTTGCCGGCTACCGGCGCCTCGAAATAGAAGGCGCCGGTGAAAGTCATCTGGGCGCGGTCGCGCTGTAGCACCAGCTCGTTCACTGACGCCGTCGCCCCGCTCAGCTCGAACTTCTTCAACGCGTCGTACACCGTGAGTCCAGAGGAGGGTGTCTGCGCGTGAACAACGCTGACCGCAAACACGAGCAGGCAAAAACGGAAGGTCTGTCTCATTTTGGGAACCTCCACGGGCGGAAAGTGCGGTCAACATAAGCCGCAATCGGCCGGATGTCAACCTACTTGCATTCCACGCCCCGCGCGCAGACAATCACCTCATGCAGGGAGCCGAATTCAACGCCGGGGCCGTGGTCCTGGTCACGCTCAACTCGCCGCGGGAGAAGTTCTGGGGCAGCGTGCTGGCCATTTCGGCGGCGGGCGTGAGCCTGCGCGGCATCGACTTGCAGTCCTTCGAGGACTTTGCCCGCCAGGTGAAGTCCGGCGACGAGGTCACCCCCAGCGCCGTCTTCTTTCCCATGCACCGCATCGAGCGCATCGAGCTAGACCAGCGCAACGGCGACATCCCTTCCATGCAGGACCGGTTCGAAAACAAGACCGGCCAGAGTTTTCATGGTCTTTTTACCCCCTCTGGTACGTCTAAGGGGTAAGCAGCCTCTCCACCTTCGGCCATGAGACTTCGCGACCTCACCAACACGCCCAACCTCCTCACCCTGCTGCGGATGATCTTCATCCCGTTCATCGCCATGGCGGTGCTGGAAGGCGAGTTCCGCTGGGCGCTCGGACTGTTCGTGGTCGCGGGGATCAGCGACGGACTGGACGGGCTGCTGGCGCGGCGCTGGAACCAGAAGACGGTCCTGGGCCAGTACCTGGACCCCATCGCCGACAAGATGCTGCTCAGCACCATCTTCCTGGTGCTGGCTATGTCGGGCAAGGTGCCGTGGAAGTTCACCATCATGGTATTCAGCCGCGACATCGGCATCCTCATCGTGTCGGCCGTCCTTTACATGACCACGCCGCTGCGCGACTTCCGGCCCAGCTTCTTCGGCAAGGCCAACACGCTGATGCAGATCATCGCGGTGCTGGTGGTGATGCTGGATGAGACCACCCCCGGCTGGAACCTGGCCCTGGCCCGGAGCTACATCCTGTGGTGCGTCTTTGGACTCACGCTGCTCTCGTGGCTCCACTACACGCTGCTGGTGGAGCAGCGGCTGCGGGTAGCGAACGGCAGCGGCAAGGCGGCGGCGCCGTGAAAAGCGCAGCCATCAGGTTTACCGCTTTGTTCATGGCGTGCTCGTTTTTTCTCCTTGCCGCGTGGGCAGGGGATTTCAGTCGCCACGCAGTCCCAGTGTTTGACTCACTCGCACAGAAAAATGGATTCGTGTCGGTACCCTCACCGGACAGAAGCAAAGTTGTCATCTTCAGCTATCCCAAAGACGACGCACTCCTGATGGAAGTGACATGGGCTCAGAAGCGCTGGAAATTTGAATTGGGTCCCAGCATCGGGGCTGAAATGCAATGGGCGCCGGACTCGCGGGCCTTTTTTGTTACCGGTAGCGCCCATGGGCGTAATGGGATCTATACCGTCCGGGTGTTTCGATTCGCGCGTGGGCGATTGGAAGAGGTTGACTTGAATCGCCCAGTCCTTCGTGCGTTTGGCAGTCCCGTAAAATGTGCCTGGCCGGAGCCACCGAACATTAGTGGTATCAGGTGGTTGGATGGGTCGAAGGAACTGCTTGTAGCTGCGGAAATCGTTCATCACAGTGTCTGCGACAGCTATGGAACCTTCCGCCTTTACAGAGTGGATATTGCACGAAGGCGTGTGTTGAACTCTTACGGTCAACTAGAGGGCAAGAAACGATTCTGGGATGACCTTGGGGAAGAATTGCGTCAAGCCAATGATGAGTGTATTCGTAAACCCGAAAAATGTTGGGTCAGATCGAATCATCGGTAGTCGCGGCGACGTTGCGAAGTTATCGTTGAGTGGTATCCGGGTGTTTGGATTATTACTCGCCCTGAACTTCCTGATTGGTTCCTTTGCGTGTTCAGCAAATGCGAAGAGCCCAACCAAGAGCCAGCAGCCAGAAGAGATCGTTCGCCTTCTGAAGTCGAACGGCGGCCGGGAGAGAATGGCCGCGCAACTCGGAATGTGGGGGAAGCGGTGGGATGAACAGGGTAAAGCACAAAGGATACAGTGTTCAGAATTCGAAGATGTGACATTGTTACCCGCCAAACTTCAGAAGAAGGGCGCCTATGCAGTGCTCCAGGCAGCGTCCACAGATTGCAGAAGATTTTTTATCACTATCTTTCAAAGTGCCGACGGTCGAAGGTGGAGGATGCTACGCACTTTGGGCTTTGAGACACGTCACTCTAAACCCAAGGTCAGTCTAAAGACGCTCGTCGAAGAGGGCGTACAGGAGATCGTCGTCGAGGGCAGGCTTGTCGACTATGGCACCGGAATGCATCAGCAGAACATCACGATCTTCAAAGTGATGGCGAATTCGGTGACGATCGTCTTGAACCAGGTACAAAACCAGGTGTTTGCTGTTCCCACCACCGGCCATAAGAACACAGACTTGGAGGAAGAGAGCCGTTTTTGGTTTCAACGCTGCCCGAAACGCGAAGTCTTGTTTCAGGAACAGGTGGTTCAACAAGGTGATAAGCGGATTCGTCGCTGGATGGTCTTCCGTTGGAACCCTGACCTGACAGTTTTCGAAGGAATCGGGATTGATCAGCCCGAGGAGATGCCGGCAAGTGATCTTTGCGGTTCAAGACCATAGCTCATTGCCCCTTTTTCTGTAGCCCCCTACAATCGAACTTCATCTATTAGCGATGGCTTTGCGCCTGTCCAACACGCTCAGCGGCCGCGTCGAGGAGTTTGCGACCCTCGACGGCTCGCCGCAGGTCCGCATGTATTCCTGCGGGCCCACGGTGTACGACTACGGCCACATCGGCAACTTCCGTACCTTTGTCTTCGTCGACCTGCTGCGCCGGGCGCTGCGGCAATCCGGTTTCCGGCTGAAGCACGTGATGAACATCACCGACGTAGACGACAAGATCATCAAGCGCGCCGCCGAACTGAAGCTCAGCGTGCGCGATTACTCCAGCCGCTTTGAACAGGCGTTCCTGGAAGACATGAAGTCGCTCGGGCTGGAGCAGCCGGAGCACGTGGTCCGCGCCACCGAGCACATCAACGGCATGGCGAAGTTCATCCGGGAGCTGGAACAAAAGGGATTCGCCTACCGCACGGACGACGGCAGCTACTACTTCCGCATCGCGAAGTTTCCTGAATACGGAAAGCTCTCAAAGAAAGACCTTGCCGCTATCGAAGACGGCGCGCGCGTCGATGTGGACGAATACGAAAAGGACAACGCCCGCGACTTCGCGCTGTGGAAGGCGCCCAGGCCGGGCGAGGCCTTCTGGGAGTCGGAGATCGGCCCGGGGCGCCCGGGCTGGCACATCGAGTGCTCAGTGATGGCGCGCGAGTTCCTGGGCGACTCGTTCGACATCCACCTGGGCGGCGAGGACCTGGTCTTCCCGCACCACGAGAACGAGATCGCGCAGTCGGAGTCGCTGACGGGCAAGCCCTTCGCGCGCTTCTGGGTGCACTGCCGCTTCCTGCTGGTCGAAGGCGAGAAGATGTCGAAGAGCCTCGGCAACTTCTACACGCTGCGCGACCTGCTGGTGATGGGGCACAAGGCGTCGTCGATCCGCTATCTGTTGTCGTCGGTGCCGTACACGCGGCAGCTCAACTTCACCTTCGACGGGCTGAAGCAGGCGGCGCAGTCAGTGGAACGTTTGCGGAACTTCCAGCAGCGGCTGCAGGCGGGGAAGTTCGGCGAGGGAAGTTCGCCCAGGTTTGCCGAGCTCGCGCAGCAGACTGAAACCAGGTTCCGCGCAGGCCTCGAGGACGACATGAACACCGCCGTCGCGCTGGCCGCCATCTTCGACATGGTGCGCGAGGTCAACACCGCCGCCGACGCGGGTGAGCTGCGCCAGGGCGACGTTGCGCCGCTGTTGGTCGTTTTGAAAAAGTTTGATGAGGTCTTCGACGTTCTCACCGACAACGATGCCGAGAAGACCCGCGCCGCCATGGAGTGGGCAAAGGCGCAAGGGAAGCTCACGCCGGAGCAGGCAGCGTCGCTGACGGACCAGCTTACCGACGCGCAGGTGGAGGAACTGGTCGCGCAACGCAACGCGGCAAAGAAAGCCCGCGACTTCGCGCGGTCAGACGCCATCCGCAAGCAGCTGGCGGATGCGGGAATCGTGCTGGAAGACACGAAAGACGGCGTGCGGTGGAAGCGGAAGTAGAAAAACTTCCCTATACCTCTTGACATATAACGTACAACAGTAAACCATAAGACGTGATTCGTTCATTCCGCGACCCGGAAACTGCGCGCATCGCTCGCCGCGAGCACAGCCGTCGGTTCGCGGCCATCGAACGGGTGGCATTGCGCAAATTACGGCAAGTAGACGCTGCGACGAGCTTGCGCGACTTAGCATCTCCGCCCGGGAACCAGCTGGAGGCATTGAAGGGGGACCGGGCCGGACAACACAGTATTCGCATCAATGACCAGTGGCGCATCTGCTTCGTTTGGCGAGACAGGGACGCCTACGAGGTTGAGATCGTCGACTATCACTAGGAGAGATATGAAGAAGGTCAGGTCAAAGTCGAAAATGCCGCCTGTCCATCCAGGGGAAGTCCTGCGCGAAGACTTTATGAAGCCGCTGGGCCTCAGCCAGAACCGGCTTGCCATTGATCTGCGTGTGCCCCTGACTCGCGTTGCCGACATTGTTCACGAGCGCCGCAACATCACAGCCGACACCGCCATGCGGTTGGGACGATACTTCGACAACAGCCCTCGATTCTGGCTGAACCTGCAGGCGGCATACGATCTCGATGTCGCGGAGGAAAAGGTGGGGCCGGCCATCGCTCGCGAAGTCCGTCAACGTTCGGCCTGACCGTGTGCTGAGCTAGTCCCCCGCTACTTCGCAGGCGGGCAGCTCGGCATCCTTGGCGCGGGGCGCCGGCGTTTCCATCTTCTTCACCTTCGACGTTGTCACCAACACCACGCCCGCGACGATCACCGCCGAACCCGCGAGGATGAATCCATCCACGCGCTCGTTGAGAAAGAGCCAGCCGAGGAAGACCGCGACCATGGGATTGATATAGGCGTAGGTCGCGACCTTCGCCGTGGGCACGTGCTCCAGCAGCCAGATATAGGCGGTAAAGCCGAAGAGCGAGCCTCCGACCACGAGGTAGGCGATTGCGATAACACCTTCGGTGACCCACTCGACTTTCCCGACATCGCCGAGCGCGGCCGCGAGGCCCAGGTTGACGAAGCCGGCCAGCAGCATCTGCCAGCCGGTCGCAGCAAAGATGTCGACCGAGACCTGCGTGCGCTTGGAGACCAGGGAGCCGGAGGTCCAGCTTAGCGCGGCGAACATCAGCGCCAGCGCCGCCCATAGCTGCTGGCGGTCAAGCGCTGCGCCCGAGACGAGCTTGGGCCACAGCAGCACGCCGAGGCCCAGCGTCCCGAGCACCAAACCGATGACGCCGCGCCGCGACAGCCGGTCGCTCTTGAGGATCCAGGCTTCAATGATGGCCACCCAGATGGGCGTGACGGCCAGGATGAGCGCTGCCAGTCCGCTGGGCACATATTTTTCCGCCCAGCCCACCACCACGTTGCCGCCGGTGAGCAGCAGCACGCCGATGAGCGTCAGCAGCCAGAGGTCACGGAAATTGATGCGGATCTTGCGGCCCATGAGCAGGCACCAGCCCAGCATCAGCGCGCCGGAGATGAGGAAGCGCGTGGCGCCCATCATCGTCGGCGGCATGTGCCGCACCGCCACCGCGATGGCCATGAAGGTCGAGCCCCACAGTATGTAGAGCGCGGCAAAGGCCACGATGAGGCGCGTCCGGTGCTGTTTCTGGGCTGCGGTCATGGTTCGTACAGGAACTAAAACCTATGAGACGCGCAAAGCGGTCAAAACGCTCCATTTAAATTTCTGATAGGCGGTATAAGCAAAATCAGCTGGACGGGGTCGCTCCCCACGGCTGCGGGCGTATAGTTTGTTCGCCATGACACTTATCGAGTCCCTGACGGATGAGTTCCTGCGCTTGCAGCGCCAGCTCATCCCCCTTGCAGAGCTTATGCCTGCGGAGCACTACGGATTCCGGCCGCATCCGGCGGTCCGGACGTTCGGCGAACAGTTGCGGCACATCGGGGCGGTGCAATGGGTCGTAGGGTCAGCGCTGCTGGACGAGCCGCCGCCGGTGGAGGTGGGCGACGGAGACTCCGGCCCGCTGGACATGGTGGCAAAGCCGGACATCATCCGCTACGCGAGAGATTCCTTTGCCCAGATCAAGCGGGCTGTGGCCGCTACCACCCCGGAGAACCTGTTGGAACTGGTTCCGCACCCCTATGATGCGCAGAACCGAAGCTTCACCCGCCTGGCCGTGATCGCCGATTACGGTAGCCACGGGTGGGAGCACTACGGGCAGATGGTCGTCTATCTCCGGATCAACGGGATGGCACCGCCGATGTAAGACGGCAAACTGGCGGCGGCTGCCGCGAATCCCTATAATAGATAAGCCATGCCGATCTTCGGCCACAAACCCGATTGCTGGCTCCGCGGGCTGGTCTGCCCGCGCCGCTACCGGGCCATGCTGCCCGCGCTCGTCCGCGCCAACCTCTTCGCCGGCGACTAGTCTCAGTCTTCCTCGCACTGTGTTCGTCCCTGTTCCGGGGCGGAATCCGCCTGCACTGCAACCGAATCGTGAGGAAACCATGACCACTCAGACACTCGCCCGCAAGGGTGGACCGAATCTCAAGACCGCGCTGCCCGGCCCCAAGGCCAAGGCCGCCGTCGAAAAAGACAATCTCTGGATCTCGCCCAGCTACACCCGCTCGTATCCGCTCGTCGCCAAGCGCGGCCGCGGCGCGCTGGTAGAGGACGTGGACGGCAACGAGTTCCTGGATTTTGCCGCGGGCATCGCCGTGTGCAGCACCGGGCATTGTCATCCGGAGGTCGTCGCCGCCATCCAGAAGCAGGCTGCCGAGCTAATCCACATGTCCGGCACCGATTTTTACTACGAGAGCATGGCCCAGCTCGCCGAGCGGCTGTCCAAGTCCGCCCCGATGAAAGGCCCGCACAAGGTCTACTACGGCAACTCCGGCACTGAGGCGGTGGAAGCCGCGCTCAAGCTGGCGCGCTATCACACCCGGCGTCCGCATGTGATCGCGTTCTACAACGCCTTCCACGGCCGCACCATGGGCGCGCTTTCTCTCACGGCCAGCAAGCCGCAGCAGCGCCGCCGCTTCATGCCCATCACGCCGGGCGTGACGCACGTTCCGTATCCGCACACCTTCCGCCGCCCCGCGGGCACGGACGCCAAGCAGTACGCCATTGATTGCGCGCGCTTCATCGAAGACAAAGTCTTCAAGACCACAGTCCCGCCGGAAGAGTGCGCAGCCATCTTCCTGGAGCCGGTGCAGGGCGAAGGCGGCTACGTCCCCGCGCCCACCGAGTTCCTGCAGGAGCTGCGCGCCATCTGCGACCGCCACGGCATCCTGCTGGTCGCCGACGAGGTGCAATCCGGCGCCGGACGCACGGGCAAGATGTGGGCCATCCAGCACTCCGGCGTGGAGCCGGACATCATCACTTCCGCCAAGGGTATCGCCAGCGGCATGCCGCTCGGCGTGGTGATCTCGAAGGCCAGCGTGATGGACTGGGTGCCGGGCTCGCACGCCTCCACCTTCGGCGGCAATCCGGTGTGCATCGCCGCCGCCATGGCCACGCTGGACATCCTGGAGCGCGAGGCCATCGCCAACGCCGCCAAGGTCGGCGCTTACATGCTCGAGCGCATGAAGCCGTGGGAGCAGAAGTACGGCATCGTGGGCGAGGTGCGCGGCCGCGGCCTGATGATCGGCGTCGAGATCGTGAAAGACAAGACGTCGAAGGCGCTGGCCGGCAAGGAGCGCGACCGCATAGTGGACGTCCTCGCCTTCGAGCGGGGCGTCCTGATGCTGGGCTGCGGAGAGACGACCGTCCGTCTCTCACCGCCGCTCATCATCACCCAGGACCAGGCCGACATCGCGATGGAGGTACTCGAAGAGTGCATCGCTATTGTGGACAAGGAAGTCACCGCGGCGAGCGGCCCAGGCAAGCCGACCGGCGCGTAGACCTGCGGAAGTGAATCGAGGAAATGTGGCACAGGCTCTCAGCCTGTGCCTTTTTCTTTAGAACGCGCCTTTGAACAGCGTGATCTCCGGCTTGCCGCCCTCGAAGTACACGCTGACCACATCAAATCGCGTCGGCGGCGCCGACTTCAGCCGTCGCACATACTCATCGGCCACAGCGATGAGGTCGCGCTGCTTGTCCTGGTCGACGGCGGCCTCGGCCGGCATGACCGCGCGGGTGGTGCGCGTCTTCACTTCGATGAAGCACAGCACCTCGCCGTCATAGCCGATGAGGTCGATCTCGCCCCTGCGCCGCGGCGAGCGGAAGTTGCGGGCGACCATGGCGTATCCCAGACGGCGCAGGTAAAAGTAGGCTTCTTCCTCGCCGCGCGCGCCGGTCTCGAGGTGGGCGGCGCGCCCGCTGCGGCCCAGCAGCGCCGCCGTGCCGTCGATCGCCCGCGCCACCGCGTGGATGAGCCTGCCTGCCATGGCGCTCATGCTACATCGTCGCCGCTGCATTAGAATAGGGATTTGCGACGTAGCTGATCTCACCCCCAGGGAGACCTGCTCTTGCCCGACCTTCGCCGCGACCCCGTCACCGGACGCTGGGTCATCATCTCCACCGACCGCGCGCAGCGCCCTTCTGACTTCATCCGCGAACCGGTGCAGTTCAAGACCGGAGTCTGCCCATTCTGCGCCGGCAATGAGGCCAAGACACCGCCGGAGATCCTGGCCTACCGCCCCGGCGGCAACGGCGCCAATGGCCCCGGCTGGACTGTGCGCGTGGTGCCCAACAAGTTTCCCGCCCTGCGCGTGGAGGGCGAACTCGACCGCCAGGCTGACGGTATCTTTGACCGCATGAACGGCGTGGGCGCCCACGAGGTCGTCATCGAGGGCCCCGAGCACATGCACACCCTGGCGACGATGCCGGAGAAGCGCATCGAAGACGTGCTCTACGCCGTGCGCGACCGGCTGGTCGACCTCAAGCGCGACATGCGGCTGAAATATGCGTTGGTCTTCAAGAACCACGGCGCGGCCGCCGGCTCCACGCAGGAGCATCCCCACAGCCAGATCATCGCGCTGCCCATCATCCCGCGCAGCATCGTGGAAGAGCTAAAGGGCGCGCGCGAGTATTTCAACCTGAAGGACCGCTGCATCTTCTGCGACGTCGTCCGCCAGGAGGCCAAGGACAGCGAGCGCGTGGTCATGCAGAATGACACCTTCCTCGTCATCGCGCCGTACGCCTCGCGCTTCCCGTTGGAGACCTGGATCCTGCCGCGCAAGCACGACTCGACCTACGAGCTGTCGCCCGCAGTGAACTTCGGCGACCTGGCCCGCGCCATCAAGTCGCTCTTCCAGCGCCTAGACGCGGTGCTTGACCATCCGGCCTACAACTTGGTGCTGCACTCGGCGCCGCTGCAGGACCAGCCCACCGAGCACTACCACTGGCACATCGAGATCATTCCCACCCTGAAGAAGATCACGGGCTTCGAGTGGGGGACGGGTGTCCACATGAACCCCACGGCGCCGGAAGACGCCGCCAAGTTCCTGCGTGAGGCCGAACCCAATGCCTGAACTCGCCCCCCCCAAAAACCTCGAAGCCCAGAACGACCTGTTCACCCAACTGATGGAGGGCCACCAGCGCTTCCTGGCCGGTAATCCCGCGCCCAAGACCTATCCCTTCTTTGGCTCGCTGGCCGCCGTACGGAAGCCGGTGGCGACGGTGCTGAGCTGCTCGGACAGCAGGGTCTCGCCGGAGCTGGTCTTCGACCAGGGATTCGGCGACCTCTTCGTGGTGCGCTCGGCCGGGCACACCGTTAACGCGCTCACGCTCGGCAGCCTGGAGTTCGCCGTGGAGATGGTGAACTCGCCGCTGCTCATCATCATGGGTCATGAAGACTGCCGCGCCGTCCACGCCGCGCTCACCAACGCGCCGGTAGACACGGCCAACATCCAGCAGATCGTGGACATCGTGAAGCCCTCGCTCGAGGGCATGGAAGCGACCGCGTCGCTGGACCTGGCGGTGCAGGCGCACGTGCGCAAGACGGCGCACATCGTGCTGGAGCGAAGCCCGGTGATCCGCCAGCGCGTGGAGCAGGGCGACCTGAAGCTGGTCACGCTCTTCTACCACGTGGCTACAGGCGAGATCGACGTCCTCTAGGTTTCCAGAAAGAAAAAAGGCCGGAGACTTGCGTCCCCGGCCCGGATGGTTGTGCGCGCCGCGCCTAGAACTCGAAGCGCAGGCCGATCTGCATCACGCGCGGCGCCCCTTGGATGCTGGTGAAGTTCGACCAGCTCGAGGGAGGCACTGCGGTGCTGACCGGAGGCTGGTCGACCATGGGCATGGCCGCCACGCCGCCCAGGCGCTGGGTGTTGGTGATGTTGAAGACTTCCCAGCGCAGTTGCAGTTTGTGGCTCTCGTTGTAGGGCATGCGGATGTTCTTGGTCAGCCCCATGTCTGCGACCACGTATCCCGGCAGGCGGAAGGTGTTACGTTCACCCGCTTCACCGGGGTAGGACAAGCGGAAGCTGCGGTAGGCCGCAGTCGGGTCGCAGCCGAACAGCTTCGGCGCCGCAGTGGCGCTGCCGCGGGTCGGACAGACATCCACCGCATTCCGGCGCGTGGTGTTGCTGGACAGGTTCCAGTTCGTGGACCAGAGGCCCTGGTCGAACGGAGCGCTGATGGGCAGCCCGGTGCTCCAGCGGAAGATGCCCGCCAGGGTCCAGCCGCCGATGACCGCATCCCATCCCTTGTTCACGTTGCCGCCGATGAGCTTACCCTTGCCGAAGGGCAGATCGTAGATGGCGTTCGCGTTGATCTGGTGGCGGGTGTCAAAGTCGGAGTTGGCCCGGCTCTGCCGCTGCTTGATCGGGTTGAGGATGAACGCCGAGCCGAAGGATCCGCTGGTCTGCAGACCGGAGGCGTCGTCGATGGAGTGGGAGTAGGTGTAGTTCAGGTCCCACCACAGGCCCTTATGCCGCTGCCGGATGGATGCCGTCAGCCCATGGTAGTCCGAATTAGCCATGGTGCCCCATGCGGAAAGGGCGCCATATTGCGGTTGGTAGAACATGGTGGTGCCCGTCGCCGCCTCGATCTCGTCCTGGATGAACGTCCAGTCATTCAGGAAGAAGTTGCGGGCCAGGAAGTAGATCGTCTGGGTATTGCTGAAGTTGGTCGGGATGCAGCAGCCGTAATAGGCGGCCATGATCGACGCCAGGTTTGCCGGGAACATGTTTTCGAAGTACGGGATGTTGGCCACACTGGTGTTGGCCGCGACGCGCTGCTGGCGCATCTGCTCCAGCGTTGTAGCCGCCGTGTACCAATCCATCCCGGACTTGGGGTCTACCAGGTTGTTGAGCGCCATCACGTCGCGGGTGGCGAGCAGGTTGCGTCCCAGGCGGCCGATGTAGGACGACTGGAACATCATGCCCGCAGGCAGCTCGCGTTCGAAGGTCGCGTTCCACTGGTAGTTGGTCGGCGCGACCAGCCCTTCATCCAAGGAACTCTCGATCCTTCTTCGCATGTCCGCTGGTTGCTGCCGCGGGAAGGTGAGATTGCCGGGCACGGTGATCCCCGGCAACGGACGGATGGCCTGACCGAAGCCCGTGAACTGCGGCGCCGGCCTCGTGGTCACGTTGTACGTATTGGCGGAGATGGTCGTGTTGGAGGTGAAGCCCAACGCGTTGTTGAGATCGAAGGCCACAGCCAGCGACTGCCCAAAGTAGTCGTTGGTCATGGCGAAGCCCGACCGCAGCGAGGACTTGCCGTTGGAGCCGAAGATCCACTTGCCCAGCCCCTTGTCAAAGGTCGGGGCCCAGGCGATCGCTACCCGGGGCTGGAAGTTGTTCTTGTCCCACGGATACATCGGGCTGGCATCGTTCGCCTTACCCGATCTCAGCATGGTGATGTTTTCGTGGTAGGACTGCCCCCGCTTGGCGGCCTCCAGGCGACGCTCAAAGTACTCGGCCAACGGGATGTTGGGTTTGACTTCGTAGCCGTTCACCTCATACACCGGGCTGCCGATGCCCCAACGCAGGCCGTAGGTCACCGTCAGGCTCGGACGCAGGCGCCAGGAGTCCTGGAAGTAGAAGTCGTACTGCTCGGTGGCGAAGGTACGGTCCGTCGGCGTGCCGGAAGGCAGCAAGCTGCCATCGGCGCCGAAGGTGAAGTTCGCCGTGTACTGGGAGAAGCGGCCGATGAGGGCATTGGCGGTGTCCCGGGCATTGACGCGCGAGCCCGCGCCGAGAGCCGGCAACCCATTGGCGGCCAGGTAGTTGTCGAGGGCAGTGAGGATCACAGCGCCGGAGCCTTGATAGAACGTCGGGTTCGCCACCGCGTTGTCGAACGCGTTGGCGAACGTGGTGCGGCCGTTGCGTGTGAGCCAGATTGACGTGCCGAACTGGAAGCTGTGGCTGCCCTTCAGCCAGGACATGTCATTGGTGATGTTGTGCACCGGGGTGGTGCGGCTGAGCGTCCGGGTGAAGGCCCGGGGCGAGAAGATGAAGCGGAAGCTGATCGCGTTCTGGTCACTGTCGCCCAGCGTGCTGAAAGCCTGGCGGGTGTAGCCGTAGCGGAAGTTGTTGACCAGCGTGCTGCTCAGCGCCCAGGTGTGTCCCACGACGCCACCCCATGGATGACTCCAGGTGCCAGGGGTAGGAGTGTCCGGAAACTGCGGCATGCCGGTTGTTTTGTCATAGATGACGTTGGCGCGCGCGAACAGGGTGTGCTTGTTGGTCAGGTTGAAATCCAGGCGTCCGACGTGCGAGGCCAATTTGACCGGCGTCGACGCGTTGAAGCGATAGCCGGCGTAGTTGAGCCCGTCACCTACCGTATTGTCGTTGGATGGGTAGGCCGTGGCCGCCGCGGCGAGTACCGAGATTCCCGCCGGGTTCATCAGCACCGACGGGAACGCCTGGTTGAGCTGCGCTGTCGTGAGGGTCTGCACGTTTCCGCTGGCATCGCGATAACGGAGTTGACCCTGGCCCATGCTGGGCAGCGGGACCGTGCGCACCGCGCTCGACTCGCTGGTGTCGCGCCGGCCTTCGAAACTATAAAAGAAGAACAGCTTGTCCTTCACCACCGGCCCACCGATCGCGCCGCCATAGGTATGACGCAGCAGTTTGGGGCGAGGCACGACCGGGTTGGAGCGGTTGTTGAAGAAATCGTTCGCGGTGAAGCCGGTGCTGCGATAGAACTCGAACGCCGCACCGTGCCACGCGTTGGAGCCGCCCTTGGTGATCAGGTTGATCTGGGCGGCCGAGGAGCGTCCCTGGTTGGCATTGGCATTCACGGTGGTGACACGGAACTCCTGGAGGGCCTCGGAGTTCATGCGCAGCACCGTGCTGCCGATGGCGTTGGTCTGGGCTTCGTTGATGTCCACGCCATCCAGCGTCACGTTGGACTGGTCGCTCCGGGCGCCTGCCACGTAGCCGGCCTGGGTCACGCCCGGCTGCAGCGTGAGCAGCGCCGTCACGTTGCGCGCCTCAAGCGGCAGTTGCGCGATCTGCTCAGCGATGAAGGTGTTCCCGAGCGTCGCGTCCTGCTTGTTCACTTCTACCGTGCCGGCGGTCGCAGTCACTTCCACCGTCTCGGTGGCGCTGCCGACCTTGAGCTGCGCCGAGGCATCACTCGGCGAGCCGACTTGCGCGTGCACGTTGACGACCGTCTTCTGGAAGTTCGGCGCCGCGATCTCCACCTTGTATTGGCCCGGCGGGATCAGCTCGAAGGCGAAGGTGCCCACGTTCGTCGTCTGCTGGGTGCGGGTCAAGCCGGTGTTCGCGTTCGTGATGGTCACGTTCGCGCCTACAACGACGTTGCCTTGCGGATCGGTCACCGTGCCGCGGATGATCGATGTGCCTTGTTGTGCCCAGCTGAAGTTGAGAAGGAGAATGGTGATCGCGAACAACACCAGAGCCGCTCGCGTAGTGGCGTTACGCATGGGGACTGCCCTCCTGAGGTTTGTCGGTCGGGGCCCGATTTGATTTGGGTTGAAACAATACTCCTAAGGCAAGGAGAAAATCCACAGAAAACAGGGGCAGGCGGATTGTTTTCTGGGATATGAAAATCAGGAGCGGGGATGGTTCGCGAGGCGACGCTTACTGCGCGTCCTTATATTCGTCGTACCAGGCCATCTGGATGGCTTCCAGCTTGGCCTCATTGGACTTCATCGGGTCGTCACGGAAGCCGTCGAGCTCGGTCACGTACTTGTGCAGGTCAGTGAAGCGCACCGTCAGCGGGTCGATGCCCGGGTACTTCTCGGCCAGCGCGATGCCGATGTCTTCGGATTTGTCCCAAGTAAGTTCGAATCCCATGGCGGTCCCCTTTTTGTTCGTTCTGCGTTACAGCTTGCTGCTGCCGCCTTCGGATACGTAATTGCGGTTCCAGGAAGGGATCTCAACGACGACCTGCCCCGGCTTTTCCACCACGGCCTGGCAGCCGAGGCGCGAAGCCAACTGCAGGTCCGCGGCCATGTCGAGGCGGTCGGCCTCGTCATCGTCCATCTCATTGAGCAGGTTGGCGCCCTCCTTGACCACCACGTGGCAGGTAGTGCAGGCGCAGTTGCCCCCGCACGCGTGGTCCAGGAACACGTCAAAGTTCTCCGCAACGTCGAGGATAGACGCGGGCCGGCCATGGTGTTTGTACGGTAGCGAACCATGCTCGTACTCCATGACCTTGCCTTCGGGCAGGAAGACCACGCGCACCATGTTCGCCGCCACCGGCTCCAGTTCCTTCACCTTCGCCGGGTCGATCGTCTTTACATTGCTCTTTTCTGTCATTGTGTCAGCCATAAAGTATGAGTCCTATTTCTTGTTGATGACCTCTGCCGGCGCGAACGGATGCGGCGCCGTGGGGCCTTCGCCCAACTCTTCCGCCGCCGAGCCCATCGTCTTGCCGTGGAGCGCGGTCGCCACCGCGCCTTCCATCATCAGCTCAGCCAGCCGGGTCGTCGCCTGGTTGAGCGCGCTGGTCGCGGCCTGGATCGCCTTGTACTCTTCCTTGCACTTCACGCGCTCGAGCTCGCGCTCCAGCCGGTCGATGTCCTTCTTCTCATCGGCAGTGAGCAGAGCCCACGCCGGGTTCTTCCTGCCTTTTTCCAGCGCGTTGATGATGGTCTCCGCCTCGATGCGCGCCTCCACTACCTGGCGCTGGCGGAAGTCCTCCTCCGCGTGGTCGAAGGAATCGAGGATCATCGTCTCCACCTGCTCATCGGTGAGTCCGTAGGTCGGCTTGACCTCGATCTCGGCCTCGCGGCCGCTGCGCTGCTCGCGCGCCGTCACCTGCAGGATGCCGTTGGCGTCGATCAGGAAGCGCACTTCGATGCGCGGCAGCCCGGCCTGCATTGGCGGGATGCCTTTCAGGTCGAAGCGCGCCAGCGAGCGGCAATCCTTGGCGAGTTCGCGCTCGCCCTGCACCACGTGGATAGCGACGTTCGTCTGCCCATCGACGCCGGTCGTGAAATGCTCCGTCGCCGACGCGGGGATGGTCGAGTTGCGGTGGATGATCTTCGCCACCGTGCCGCCCAGCGACTCTATGCCCAGCGAGAGCGGCGTCACGTCGAGCAGCAGCATGTCCTTCGTGGCCTTGGAGCCGCCGGAGAGGATGTCGGCCTGTACCGCCGCGCCCAGCGCCACGACTTCATCCGGATTCAGCTCAATGTGCGGCTCGCGCTGGAACAGCTCCTTCACCAGCGCGCGCACGCGCGGGATGCGCGTGGACCCGCCCACCAGGACGACTTCATCGACCTGTTCCGGCTTCAGCCCCGCATCCTTCAGCGCCTGCTTGCACGGCAGCACCGTGCGCTGGATCACCGGCGCGATGAGCTGCTCGAACTGCGCCCGCGTGATCTGCCGCTGATACTTCTGCCCGCCCGGCAGGTCGGCTTCGATGATCGCCGTCTCCTGCGCTGACAGCGCGATCTTCGCCTCGATCACCGCCTTGCGGATGGCCTGCACCGCCTCGCCGTTCTTCCGCAGGTCGAGCTTCATGTCGCCGGCGATGTCGTCGAGCGCGATGGTGATCAGCAGGTTGTCGATGTCGTCGCCGCCCAGGTGCGTGTCGCCGTTGGTCGCGATGACCTCGAAGATGCCCTCATGCAGCCGCAGGATGGAGATGTCGAAGGTGCCGCCCCCCAGGTCGTACACCGCGACCACGCCTTCCTTGCGCTTGTCGAGCCCATACGCCAGCGATGCCGCCGTCGGTTCGTTCACCAGCCGCAGCACGTCGAGCCCCGCGATGCGGCCCGCGTCCTTCGTCGCCTGGCGCTGCGCGTCATTGAAATAGGCGGGCACGGTCACGACGGCCTTGGTGACCGGCGCGCCGAAGAAACGCTCCGCGTTGCGCTTGAGCTGGCGCAGCACCATCGCCGATATCTCCGGCGGCGTGAAAGTCTTCTCGCCCAACTTGATCTTTAGTACGCCCGTCTGCTCCGCTGCCAGGCGGAAAGGGAAGAACTTGAGCTCGTCCTGGATGTCGGCGGCGCTGCGTCCCATCAGCCGCTTCACGGAATAGATGGCGCGCTCCGGCTCTTCGACCAATGTCTTGCGCGCCGCGTTCCCCACGATCGGTTCACCCTCGGCCGGCATCGCCACCACCGACGGCACCAGGTTCGACCCGTCTTCGCCGGGGATGACCACCGGCTCCTCGCCCTGCATGAAGGCGACGAGGGAATTCGTCGTCCCGAGGTCGATGCCGACCACGCGGTCCGTCTTGTTCAACGGTTCGATCTGGATGCCGGTTGCCATCAATCTTCCAAAGCCTCGTTCACGTCGCGCACCAGGTTGCGGATGTATGACCGCTTATTCAGCAGCGCGACCATCTTGTCCCGTATCGACGCCTTCTGCGCCGCGTCGCCTGGCTCGACCACCGCGTCCCAGTGGTTCCATATGCTCTTCAGCTCGAGCGTCAGCGCGTTCAGGCTCGCGTCAAACTTCTCCTTCGCTGCCTCCAGGCCGCGCACGATGTTCGGATCGCTCTCGCCCATCTGCTTGCCCATCCGCAATTCCTGGAGCTGCATGTTCAGCTCAAAGACCTCTTCCAACAGCTCCGGCGGGACGACCTGCTTCTTCTCGGTGCCGGAGGCGCGCGCCGCCTGCGTCGCCGCGCTCGACTGCTCCTCCATCCGTACGCCTTCCAGCTCCAGCAGGTGCTGCGTGCGCGCGATGGGGTCCTTCAGCGCGCGATACGCGTCATTCAACTGCGAGCTCTTCTCCATCGCCGCCCGCTGCTCGGCCGGCGGGGCCTGCGCGAACTTGTCCGGATGGAATTCCCGGCTCAGGCGATAGAAGTCCCGCTGCAGCGCGCCTTCATCCAGGTTCAGCTTGCGCGGCAGGCCAAAGACGGCGAAGAAGTCGGCCGTCGCGGTCTCCGGGTTGTGCGTTTCCGTCGCCATAAAGTGATTCACCACGGATAGGCTCCGTGGTGAGAGGCCAAACCGCTTGTGCCGCCCCTGCGGGGCTCGCTCTTTCCTATCCTTCAGCGGCCCGGCTGAAGCCGTGCACTTCCGAAACCCTACGCCGAAAAACTGCTGCCGCAGCCGCAGCTCTTGCTGGAGTTCGGATTCACGAAGTTGAAGCCCTGCTTCATCAGCGTCTCTTCGTAGTCCAGGATCATCCCGTGCAGGTAGATGAAAGACTTCGGGTCCACGAACAGCCGCACGCCCTCGAACTCATACACCCGGTCGCGCTCGCGCGGCTTGGAGTCGAAGCGGATGTTGTAGCTCAGCCCCGAGCACCCGCCGCCCTGCACGCCCAGGCGCAGCCCGCCCTCGGCGGGCGAGACGCCTTCCTTGGCCATCGCGCTGCGCACCTTCTTCAGCGCGCGCTCCGTCACCTGTATGCCCTTGGCGTTGGCATTCTCAGGGGCGTTGAGCGGGCTCAGGACCGGGCTGTCGAGCGAGACGGCCATTGCCTTACGCCTTCACCTCGACCGACGCCGGCGTCCCGACGCCCTGCTTCTTCTTCCAGTCGCCGATGGCGGCGCGGATCGCGTCCTCAGCCAGCACGGAGCAGTGGATCTTCACCGGCGGCAACGCCAGCTCCTTCACGATGTCCGTGTTCTTGATGGCCAGGGCCTCTTCCACCTTCTTGCCCTTGATCCATTCGGTCGCCAGCGACGACGAGGCGATCGCCGAGCCGCAGCCGAACGTCTTGAACTTCGCGTCCTCGATGACCTGCGTCTCCGGGTTCACCTTGATCTGCAGGCGCATCACGTCTCCGCACTCCGGCGCGCCGACCAAGCCGGTGCCGACTTCGGCGCTGCTCTTGTCGAGCGTGCCTACGTTCCGCGGATTGTTGTAGTGGTCAATGACCTTATCGCTGTATGCCATGCTCTTCTCCTAAAGTCCTGGAACAAACTTGGTTTAGTGGCCTTCCGTCTGCCACTCGATCTTGGAAAGGTCGATGCCTTCCTTCACCATCTCGTAGAGCGGGGAAAGCTCGCGCAGCTTCTTCACCGTCGTGATCATCTTGTCGGCCACGTAATCGATCTCGGCTTCGGTGTTGAACCGGCCGATGCCGAAGCGGATCGAGCTGTGCGCCACGTCGTCGCCCAGGCCCAGCGCCTTGAGCACGTACGAAGGCTCCAGCGTCGCTGAGGTACAGGCTGAGCCGCTCGAGACCGCGATGTCATTAATCCCCATCAGCAGGCTCTCGCCTTCCACGTACACAAAGCTGATGTTCAGGTTGCCCGGCAGGTGCTTGCCCGGCTCCATGGTGCCGTTCACGTGGACTTCGTCCAGGTCCTTCAGCAGCTTTTCCTTCAAGCGGTCACGCAGCGCGGCCAGGCGCTTGGACTCTTCCGGCATTTCGTTCAGCGCCAGTTCCGCCGCCTTGCCAAAGCCCGCGATGCCCGGCACGTTCAGCGTGCCGGAGCGCATGCCGCGCTCATGGCCTCCGCCGTCGATGATCGCCGAGAGCTGCACGCGCGGGTTCTTGCGCCGCACGTAGAGCGCGCCCACGCCCTTCGGGCCGTACATCTTGTGCGCCGAGAGCGACATCAGCGACACATTCCACTTGTTCACGTCCACCGGGATTTTGCCCGCGGCCTGCACCGCGTCCGTGTGGAAGAAGATGCCCTTCTCCTTGCAGATGGCGCCGATCTCTTCCACCGGCTGGACCACGCCGATCTCGTTGTTCGCCGTCATGATGCTGACCAGGATGGTCTTGTCGTCGATGGCGCGCTTCAGGTCTTCCAGGTTGATCAGGCCGTCGGCGCCTACCGGCAGGTAGGTCACGCGGTAGCCGTACTTCTCCAGGCGCTTGCAGGTGTCGAGCACCGCCTTGTGCTCGGTCACGCAGGTGATGATGTGGTTGCCCTTCTCGCGGTACATCTCGGCCACGCCCTTGATGGCCAGGTTGTTGCTCTCGGTGGCGCCGGAGGTGAAAATGATCTCCTTGGCGGTCGCGCCGATGAGCTTGGCGATCTGCTCGCGCGCCTGCTCCACCGCCGCTTCAGCCTCCCAGCCGAACTGGTGGTTGCGGCTGGCCGCGTTGCCGAACTTGCCGGTGAAATACGGGATCATCGCCTCCAGGACGCGCGGGTCCATCGGCGTGGTGGCGTGGTTGTCCAGGTAGATGGGCAGCTTCACGCCCGCGGGAACTTTGGTCTCGGTGCTCATGCTCGTACTCGTCTCCTCAGATCTCTCTTGCGCCGCAACGGCGCGTTCAGACTTCCAAACTCTTCAAGCCAGCGTCACCAAATTCGACGCGGTCACGCGCGGCTTCGATTCACCCTCATCGTTGTTCCGCGGCTCCATCATGTCGGCGATGGTGATCTTCATCAGCAGCTCGCGGATGCCATGGTTCACCTTGCGCAGCGGCTCCTTCACATTGCACTTGCTGCTCTGGTCGCACTCGCCCACGTGCGAGCTGCACGCCGTGATGAACAGCGGGCCGTCGATGGCCTTGATCACCTCGAGCGCGCTGATCTTGCCCGCCGCGCGCGCCAACGTGTAGCCCCCGTTGGTGCCGTGCTGCGACGCCAGCAACCCGGACTTCGCCAGCCGCTGCAGGATCTTCGCCAGCGCCTCCTGCGGCAGCCCGTATTCTTCGGCGATGTCCTTCGCGCTCGCGCTCACCCCGGACTCAGCCAGGTGCTTCAGCGCAATGAGCCCGTAGTCCGCCTTCTTGGTGAGCTTCAGCATATCCGACCTCTTTGGTCGCATTTCAATTGTATACACTCAGGAAGGTAAGGCGCAACCCTTAGCAGGGAATGGGCGTTTGGGCATATTGAGTGGTAAGTAGCTGTAGTAAAAGGACTTCTCGCTTGACGTCGAAGCGCGAATATACTGAGCCATGCTTTTCTGCTTGGTGCTGCTAGGAGTGACCTTAGGGTTTGCGCAGGACAGCGCATTGGGTCGTGCCGCTGCCGCGCAGCCCCTTGAGATCAGTTCTGAGCGCAGCCTCGGCGTGCCGGCGTTCCAGTTCTATGACCTGATTCAGTCCGACCGCGAGGGGAACCTTTTCTTCCATGCTGGGCGTTCGGTGAATGATCCAGCTATGCGTCGCATCGCTTCCGACGGAAAGGTCACCCTTTACCAGTCACCGCGTGATCTGCCCAAAGACGCGTACTTTCGCCGGTTTTACGTCACCCGTAGCGGACAGCTTTATACGCTCATCGCGGCTTCGAACGGCTTCGAACTCTACTGCGTTCCTTATCGGTCGAATGGCGAGGCAGAGTCCCCACTCAAGCTGCCGGAGGAAGGTCAAATGGCGGAGACGGAGTTTGCCGTCTTCGAGAACGGGAACATCCTGGTGGGTGGATTCTTTCGCGCGCCCGACGCGCTCCAAGGCAAACGCTTCCGCTACCTGCTGAACAAGAACGGGGAACTACTGCGCAGACTGGAAACCACAGGAGAGAATGTCGATCTTGGTACGGTCTTCCGCCAACTCCAGCCGGGCGGCATCGCGGAAGCCGACGATGGCAACCTGTACACCTTGGCGGGCACGGGTGGCGGACGCTTCAACGTCTACGCCATCGCGCCCGACGGCACGGTCACCCGAAAAACCAGCTTCAAGCTGCTAGATGCCGACTTCGTGCCGGTACAGATCTTTGTGGATTCCACTCATCTCGCACTTGTAGCGCACAAGCGGCGGAAACGGGCCGCCAATGCGGTGGAGATCCAGGTGATCGACTTGGCCAGCGGTGAAGCTGTCGGCCGTTACGCCCCACCCGACGGCGTCGGCAATATGCTGGTGGTTTTCTCAGTCAAAGAGGGCTTCAAGTTTCTGACGTCACGAAACAATGTTCTGGGATTAGTGACCGCGCAGATTCGCTGATCAGCTAAGAGCCCAGAGCTAATCGCCAAAAGCGAAACCGCCTACTTCCCGATCACTCCCAGATGCGTCAGCCCGTTGATCGCGAACTGCACCGCGACGGCCGTCAGCAGCAGTCCCATCAGCCGCATCATCACGCGGATGCCGGTCTGGCCCAGCACGGCGCGCACGCGGTCGGCGCCGGTGAAGATCCAGTACGCGGACAGGGAAGTGATGGCGATGGAGACGAAGATGGGCACGGCTCGCACCAGGCTCAGCTCCGGCCCCATCAGCACCATCACGGTGGAGATGGCGCCCGGGCCGGCCAGCATCGGGATGCCGAGCGGGATGATGCCGGCATCGTCTTTCTGCGCGCCCTCCTGGGTCTCGGTCGCGGTCTCCTGGCTCTGCGGACGCTGCGCCTGCAGCATCTCCAGCCCCACGCGCAGCATGATGAGCCCGCCGGCGATCTCCAGCGCCGGCATGGTGATGCCCAGCAGCTTCATCACATAGCTGCCCGCGACGGCGAAGACCGTAAGCACCGAGAAGCAGGTCCAGGCCGCCCGCCGCGCCAGGTGGCGGCGCCGCTCCGGCGTCTCATTGGAAGTGATGGCCAGGAACGCGGGGATGGACGCGAACGGGTCGACGAGGAAGAAGATGGAGCTGAACGCGATGAGCGCGAACTGCCAGGCGGATTCGAACGACGCCCACATCGCCCCAGACTAACCGATTTTGAGCCCGAGAGCGCCTTAGTACGTGCTGACTCAGTAACTAGGGCATCTGCTGGATTCTATGAGGGCTAGCGGGTTCGTATCCTTAACCCGTGATCTCCAAAAGCGTCCTTCGTCTGAAGCGCCGTTGCGGCCTGGCCGCGGCGGGTGTGCTGTGCCTGATGCCCTTCGCCTTTGCCGGCGATGGCGACGGCAATGGCAAGGCCACGCACGATGTCTCCACCGTGCTCCGCACGCCGCGCAGCCCGGAGCCGACGTATAAGGTCGCAGTGGGATTCGACGGTGAAGTCTTTCCCGCCTTCGCCAACTACGCCTCCATGCTGCCCGCGCAGAAGCGTGACTGGGGCGTGGTGAACGTGACGGTCACGAACCCGACCGACGCCGGCATCCGCAGCCGCATCGCGGTGCGCGTGCCGGGATGGAGCGACCAGGAGATCCAGCTCGCCGAGCTCGGAGCCGGCGAAGTCCGCACCTTCCGCTTTGCGCCTACGTTCCACCAGCGCCTGTATCGCAATCGCGAGATCGTCGGGGCCACGGCGGAGGTCGAGATCAGCGCGCCCAACGGCGCCACCGTCTTTGCCACCACTGCACAATTGCGCCTGCGCTCGGCCGACGACATGTACTGGGGCGCGCAGTTCAAGTACGCGCCCTTCATCGCTTCGTGGGTAACGCCGCACGACCTCCGGGTAGAGAAGATCCTCAGCAAGGCGAAGGAGTATGCGCCGCTGCGCCGCTTGCCCGGCTACGAACCATGGAAGGGGCTGACCGCGCAGGAGCAGTCGACGACGGTGCAGGCCAAGGCGATCTACAGCGCCATCCGGAAGTCCGGCCTCTCGTACGTGAAGAGCTCGACCACGTTGGGCCGGAACCTCAACGTGACGCAGCGCATCCGCATGCCGCACGAGAGCCTGGACCAGAGCGCCGCCAACTGCATCGACGCTTCCGTGATGTTCGCCTCCGCCTTTGAGAACCTGGGCATGGACCCGATCATCGTGCTGGTGCCCGGACACGCGTACGTGGGCGTGCGCGTGGCGCGCGGCTCGCAGCGCTTCCTGTTCATTGACGTGGCGCTGACCGGACGGTCAACGTTCGAGGCGGCCGTGCGCTCGGCCGAGAACGGCCTGGCCAAGTTCGGCCCCAGCGACATCACGCGCATCTCCATCGACCAGGCGCGTGACCGCGGCATCTACCCCATGCCCTAATCGCGGTTATCGACTCCCCCCGCGCGCAGCGACTGCATCATGCGGAACGCCTCCGGCGCGTTCGGGTCGTTGGGGGCTTCCTCGATGAACACGCGCAGCTCGCGCAGCGCGTCCTCAGGCTGCTTGCGGTGCGTCAGGATGCGCCCGGCCAGCAGGTGCGCCCGCGGCTGGTCCTTGTGCGGCAGGTCGTGCACCCGGCGGCAGTTCTCCAGCGCCGCGTCCAGCTTGCCCGCCGCCACCTGCGCCCGCGCCAGCATCATCAGCGCCTCCGCGCTGGTGGGGACCATGGACACGTAGCGGGTGAGCAGCCGGTCCACTTCGGCGTAGTTGCGCTCGGCGTCGTAGATGCGCGCCAGGTTTACGTACGGCCGCGGAGCGTCGGGATCGAGCTCCAGCGCCCGCAGGAAGGCCTGCTTGCCTTCGTCGCGGCGGCCCTGCTGCATGTGGATCACGCCCAGGTTGTTGTACGCGCCGGAGAACTCCGGGTAGATCTCCACCGCTTTCTCAAAGTGCCGGCGCGCCTTATCGAGGTCGTTCTCAGCCAGCGCGCGTGAGCCCTTGTCGAGTTCCTCGCGCGCCTTTTGCGGCACGCGCAGGCTGGCGGCGGAGATCATCGCGTTGCTCGCCGCCTCCTTGGCGTCGCCTTCGCGCTTGGCGAAGATGTGGATCAACTCGCTGTGCGCAGGCGAGTGTCCCCACACCGTGAAGATAGTGCCGCGGCTTTCCTCGACGCCCTCGCCGGTCACGACCACGCGGTAATCCCCCGGCGCCACGCTGCGAAATGTGACCTTTCCTTCCGTGTCAGTGCGCAATTCTTCGAGCGAGACGCCGAATGAATCCATCAGTTCCACGCGCAGCCCTTTGGGCGACTGGTCGGAATTGGCGAAGGCGAGCTGGAGGCGCAGCTCCACGCGGCGATGATTCATCTGGCTGCGGCTGGATTGTGCATACGCCGAGATCGCGATGAGAGAGATGAAAGCGGCCAACAGGAGACGGCGCATGGCGGGAACTCCGAGCGGATTCTAGTACAGCGACTCGCGGCGAACAAGCGGGCGCCGAACGCGTGACCAAGAACCGCGCCTGCAGTTTGGATGCAGGGCGCGCACTTCGACGTTTAGGCGGCCCGCTCCGGCTGGCACACGGCCCGGAACCCTGCGCCGATCGCAGCTAGGGACCCTTAGTCCCTACGGCTCACACCCTAATATGGTTATTCATATGGTAGTTCGCTTTACGATACTAGATTGTGTATGGAAAGCCCGCCAACGGCGAGTTAAATCACTGAAATACAACCACTTATCACTAGAAACGGTTTGGCTGTCCGATTGCCCCTAGAAGGGTGGGGTATTTCCCAGTTAAGAGCAGTTCAAACCTAGGATTCAACCATTATCAACCTTAAGTTTCGGAGGAAGTAAATGAAATCTGGATGGCAAAAGATTAGCGCCATTCTTCTCAGTTGCTTGCTTCTCCTCGGCGTAGCGTTTGCGCAGGAAACTACCGGTTCCGTGCAGGGTCTTGTGAAAGATCCTTCCGGAGCGGTGGTGACCGGTGCGACCGTCGAGGTGAGCGGGCCAGCCCTGTTGGGCACGAAGAAGGCGACAACCGACGCCGGTGGGTTCTACCGCATCACGAACCTGCCCCCGGGCGTCTATACGGTCGCGGTCACCGCGTCCGGCTTTGCGCCGACCAAGCGCAGCAACCTGCAAGTGGCTCCGGGCCGCACGGACACCATCGATATCGCGATGACCGTGGGCAGCGCCGAGCAGGTCGTTGAAGTCAGCGCCGACGCGACGCTGGTACAGCCGACCGAGAGCAAGGCTCAGGTCAACATCTCCAATGAAGTGATTACCAGCATCCCCAAGGGCCGTTCGTACCAGAGCTTGATCGCATTTGCTCCGGGCGCGAGCGCCGAGCCGCTGCAGGGCACGGGTGCCGGCAACCCCGGCTTCCAGATCGATGGCGCCAGCAACGGTGAGAACGCCTACCTGGTGGAAGGCATGGACACGGGCAACATCCAGACCGGCCGTTCGGGCGTCAACGTCCCGTTCGAGTTCGTCCAGGAAGTCCAGATCAAGTCGTCCGGCTTCGAGGCCGAGCACGGCGGCGCGCTGGGTGGCGTGGTGAACGTCGTCCAGAAGCGTGGTTCCAACAACTGGCACGGGCAGATCGTGACGCACTGGCGTTCGGATCGTCTCGACGCCAATGAAACGCCGACGCTGCGCCTGGCTCCGTCCGGCACGCTGCCTACCAAGGGCAACCGTCCCGCGGAGTACTACCAGACCAAGGAAGACCAGTGGAACGTGCTGGAGCCTGGGTTTGAGGTAGGCGGTGCGCTGGTGAAGGACCGTCTCTGGCTCTTCAGCAGCTACATCCCGCGCTGGGACACCAACACCCGCACGGTGCGGTTTACCAACGTGCCGGCCCCAGCCTCCAACCCCATCTCGGTGCAGAGCTTCCGCACCACCGACACCACCCACAATGCTCTGAACCGTCTTGACCTGCGTATTTCGGATGCGATCCGCCTGTTCGGCGCCTGGCAGTATGGCTATCGCCGGGTGACGGGCAACCAGCGTCCGGGTGCAGATGCGGTGAACGATGCCGCCCTGATCAAGGCCAATCCTACTGCGCCTGCGGCGCAGCAGACGGCGAATCCTTCGGCTCTCACCAATCCGGCGCAGTACGTGCAGGATGCCGGCTTTGTGGCGCCGAACTCCGTCTTTACGACGGGCGCGGACATCACCATCGGCAGCAACGCGGTGGCGACGACCCGCTTCGGTTACTGGTTCAGCAACTTCGGTGACCGCGGCAAGCCGTCAGGCATCAACTACACCTACAGCTTCGGTACGCCGGGAACGTTTGACCTGGCCGGCAATCCGATCCCGCCCCAGGTGGCGGCGGCCTTCAACCAGCCGACCGGTTTCACCAGCCTGGGCAGCAGCACAGCGGCGAACCTGAACACGTTCTTTGACGCTTACAAGCGCACCAGCTTCCAGCAGGACCTGTCCTACTTCCGTCGGACATCCTTCGGGACGCACAACTTCAAGGGTGGCTATGGCTTCAACAAGCTGTCGAACGACGTGTCCCTGCGGTACAACGATTCGCGCGTGATCGTGGTCTGGGGCTTGGGCTATGGTTCGACCATCCTGCCCTCGCAACAGGTCAACTGCGACAACATTGACACGCAGAACATGGCGACTTATGGCACCGTCGGTGACGGCTGCCAGGGCCGCTACGGCTACTTCATTGTCCGCGACTTCCAGACGACCGGCGAAGTCGGGGCCTACAACCACAACCTGTATATCCAGGATGCGTGGAATGTGGGCGGCGGCCTGACCCTGAACCTGGGCATCCGCTTCGACCGTGAAGATGTTCCTTCGTACAACAACGCTCCTTCGATCAACTTCGGCTTCGGCGACAAGATCGCCCCGCGTATCGGTGCCGCATACGACGTGATGCGCAACGGTAAGTGGAAGATCTACGGCAGCTGGGGCTGGTTCTACGACATCATGAAGTTCGAGATGCCCCGCGGCTCCTTCGGTGGCGATTACTGGCATGACTGCGCGTTCGCTCTGGACACGCCGAACTTGGCAGCGATCATCCCCGTCCGCGGCTCCACCGGTCTGAACTGCCCGGCGGTCGGCCACCCGACTTCCTACGGCGCGAACGCCCGCTTCATCGAAGAGGTGGATTGGCGCGTGAACGCGAATGCTCCGGGTGCCCTGGCCGGCTTCCCCTTCGGCCTGGCCAAGGACATCAAACCGATGCGTCAGACCGAGTACGTGGTCGGCTCTGACTACGCCCTGGGCCGCAACCTGGGCCTCGAAGTCCGCTATGCGCGCAAGCGCCTGGATCGGACCATTGAGGACATCGGGTTCGAAAGCCCGGCCGGTGAGTTCTACTGGATCGGTAACCCGGGAGAGAACGCGGAAGTGGATGCGACCTGGCGCGGCTTCTGCGCCACTTGCAACGCCCTTCCGAAGGCGAAGCGCAACTATGACGGTCTGGAGTTCCGTCTGATCAAGCAGGCGTCGAAGAACTGGTACGGTACGGTGTCCTACACCTACAGCCGGCTCTACGGCAACTACTCTGGTCTGACGTCGACGGACGAGTCTGGTCGCGCCAGCCCGAACGTCAACCGCTTCTTCGACCTGCCGCACATGAGCTTCAACAGCAACGGCAAGCCGCAAGAAGGCCTGCTGCCGACCGATCGCCCGCACAAGTTCAAGGGCTTCGGTTACTACAACCTGCGTTGGCTCGGTATGGAAACCCAGATCGGCGCCTCGCAGCTCTGGTACTCCGGCACGCCCCTGTCGACCAAGGTTGGACTCGTGTCCAGCCAGTCGGCTGAAGCGTTCGTCGAAGGCCGCGGCAACTTCCAGGAAGTCACCCAGAACCCGACGACTGGTCTGATCACCCGCGGTACGCTGCGCAAGGGCTTCCGCACGGAGTCCTATGAGCAGACTGACCTGTTGTTGACGCACGAGATCAAGGTGAGCAAGTCGAATGAGAACCTGCGCCTTGGCTTCGAGTTCAACGTGATCAACCTGTTCAACCAGAACAACGTGCTCCGCACCGTGCAGAACGCGTTGGCTAGCAGCAGCCCGTACCTGAACAACGTGAACCTGATGGAAGCCACCACCACTGGCTACGACTGGGTCGCGAAGTTCAACACGGCGGGCGCGGCTCGTCGTCTGTCCACTGCCTATGGCAAGCCGGACTTGTTCCAGGCGCCGCGCAACCTGCGCTTGGCGATCCGGTTCAAGTTCTAACAGCCGTTGCAGTGAAACACCTTGGGGCCGGCGCAAGCCGGCCCCAGTTTTTTGCCCGGAGAAGCCTCCCGGCCCGGGCCAACGTTGCCCCTTGACAACCCGCCCGCCCAGCGACAGAATCTAGCCCACAGAAGACCTCCGGACCTCACCGGACATGACTCGAATCCACTGTTCCCGCACCCGCCGGCCCGCATCGTCGCCCAAGGAACCCCATGCAGCCTGAGTGTAAGCATCCGCGCGTGCGCATCGTCTCGCGGGATGAGGACGCTGAGTTCGTGGAGTGCGAACTGTGCGGCGACATCTTCGAGGCCAGCGAGTTCCGCGACATGGCCATTGAAGAAAAGCTGCCCCTCGAAGAAGCGGAATAATGCGGAGGCCGAATAGCACGTTACTTTGGTGTCTTGCCCCGGGGGGCGGGGCTTGATACAAACGGGCCTGTGTTCACCGAAATCATGTCGCCAGTCGCCTTAGTCGTCGACGATTCCATGCTCATCCGGCATACCGTTTGCCGGTACCTGGAGCAGCGCGGCTTCGCCGTGGAGTCTGCCACCAACGGCAGGGAGGCGCTCGACCTGCTGAAGACGGTGCTGCCGGACGTGATCATCACCGACCTGATGATGCCCAAGATGGACGGCCACGAGCTGATCTCCAACCTGAAGGCGTCGCCGGCCACCGCCGGCATTCCAGTAGTCATCCTGGCTGGCCGGAGCAGCGGTGAACAGGAAAAGAACGACGCTAACTTCGTCATCTTCAAGGACATCGGCATCGAGGCGCAGTTGCACAAGGCACTGCTCCAGGCCTTGGGTCCGGAAGCGTTGGAAAACTGACGCCCTAGCGCAGCGCCAGGCTCGCTTCGGCCGAGAACTCGGCCTCCGCTAGATCACCCGCTAAAAACTTGGGATACGCCGCCGCGGCGATCATCGCCGCGTTGTCGGTGGAGAGCTTGCGTGAAGGGAAGAAGACGGGCACGCCGGACTGCGCGGCCTCGCGCTCGAAGGTGGTGCGCAACTCGCTGTTGGCAGCGACGCCCCCGGTGACAAACAGCGTGGCCACGTCGAACTCCCGCGCCGCGGCCAGCGTCTTCTGCACCAGGTCGTCCACGATGCCGCGCTGGAATGAGGCGACGAGGTCGAGCGTCGGCTGGTCGCAGAGGCGGCGGACGTCATCGGCGGTGGGCTTTGCGACTTTGGCCAGTGCCTCGGCGCGCTGGGCGATCTGCGGGCGCAGGTCGTGCGTCTCCACGTGGCGCAACACGGCCGTCTTCATGCCGCTGTAGGAGAAGTCAAAGGCCGGGACGTCGGCCGGGCGGTCCAGCCGCTGCGTCTTCTTGGAGACGTTCCGCGGCGTGCCTTTGAGCTGCACCGGAGCAAACTTCACGGCATGCGGGTCGCCGTGTTTCGCGAGGGCGTCGATGACGGGTCCGCCCGGGTAACCGAGCCCGAGCAGCTTGGCGACCTTGTCGAAGGCCTCGCCGGCGGCGTCATCACGCGTGTGGCCAACATTCTGGTAGGTCCAGTGGCCGGCCTTTTCTTCCGCCAGATAAAGGTGCGTGTGCCCGCCGGAGACCACCAGCGCCAGCAGCGGGAAGCGCAGCTCGCGGTTGCCCTTCTGCCGCTCTTCCAGCAACACCGCGTGGATGTGGCCTTCCAGGTGGTTGACGGCGATCATCGGCTTTTCCAGCGCGAAGGCCAGCGACTTGGCATACGTGATGCCGACGAGCAGCGCGCCCGCCAGCCCCGGCCCCTGGGTGACGGCGATGGCGTCCACATCTCGCAGCTCGACTTTGGCGTCGGTCAGCGCCTTGCGCACCACGGGAGCGATGGCGCGCAGGTGCTCACGCGCAGCGAGCTCCGGCACCACGCCGCCGTACGGCTGGTGCGCAGTGAACTGCGAGGCGACGGCGTTCGAGAGCAATTCTTCGCCCGCGCGCACGACGGCGGCTGCCGTCTCGTCGCAGGAGCTTTCAATGCCCAAAATGAGGCCCTTCGCCATGCTTCTAGGTTAAACGATTTCATTCCTGCGTGTACTTGCGCAGCACGGGGTAGGTCTCGACGAGGGCCGGCGGCGCGGCCACCTTCTTGCCGGGGAGCAGCTCTTTGATCTCCAGGGCGTTGGCGGCGGCTTGTCCTTTGTAGTGGTTGTTGGTGATGACAAAGGTCTTCTCCGCCCGGGCGTCGATCTGGCGCACACGCTCGGCCCAGTCGGCGATTTCCTTCTCCGTGTAGAGGTAGTTGTAGCGGTCGTTGCGATTGTTCGATTCGAACCATTCTTTGTAATTGCGGCCGTGCATGCGCACATAGCCGACCGGCGCGGTCACATGCTGGCTGGGCCGGATGGCGCGCCCGAGCAACGGCTGGTCAATATTGCAGAAGGCGACGTTCTTCTCCGCGAAGCCGGCCAGGACCTTGGCGTCATTCCAGGAGAGGTGCCGCACCTCGACGACGAGCGGATAGTCGCGGAAGCGCTCGATGAGCCCGGCCAGGTAGTCGCGGTTGGCGTCCGTGTTCTTGAACGAGATAGGGAACTGCGCCAGCAGGGCGCCCAGGCGTCCGCGTTCAGCGAGTGAGTCCAAGCCCTTGCGGGCCAAGGCTTCGTCGTCTTCGGCGGGCTTTATGGTCTCCGCCGACGTAGATTGCACCACCGCCGCGGGCGCGTGCGTGAATCCCTGGTAGAGCTTGGCGGTGAACTGGAAGTCCGGGCACTCGGCGGCGACGGTGTCACACCACTTCTTGCCCCACTCCGGGCGCAGGTGTCCGTAGAAGGTGGTGTTGATCTCGCAGCAGTCGAAATAGCGGGCGTAATAGCCCAGCGGATGCTGGCTGCGCTTCATCCCCCGCGGGTAGAAGGTGCCCTGCCAGTCTTTATAAGAGAAGCCCGCGGTGCCGATATAAGTGCGGCCCATGGCCTCATAATAATAGGCGTGAAGCAGGCGGCCATCGACGTAGTGCGTACCCTCCGCGGGCGGGGGCATGAAGCCTACCTGGTGGGCGGATGCGTGCGCGACATCCTGCTTGGCCGCGAGCCCGCCGATTACGACGTGGCCACCGCCGCCACGCCGGACGAAGTCATGGCCATCTTCCCGCGGACCTTCGCCGTGGGCGCGCAATTCGGCGTGGTGCTGGTGCCGACTCCCGACGACGCTGCGACCATCGAGGTTGCGACCTTCCGCAGCGACGGCCTCTATTCGGACGGCCGGCATCCCGATGAGGTGCGCTTTACGAAGTCGGCGGAGGAAGACGTCCGGCGCCGCGACTTCACCATCAACGGATTGCTGCTCGACCCGCTCGACGGCGACAAGGTGCTGGACTTTGTCGGCGGGCTGAAGGACATCGCCGCCCAATGCATCCGCACCATCGGCGCGCCGGCGCAGCGCTTTGGCGAAGACAAGCTGCGGATGCTCCGCGCGGTACGCTTTGCCGCCCGCTTCGGCTACGCGATCGTGCCGGAGACGATGCGGGCGATCCAGTCGCTCGCCGCGCAGATCCACCAGGTGAGCAAGGAGCGCGTGCGCGACGAGCTGACCAAAATGCTGACCGAAGGCAAAGCACGGCGGGCGTTCGAGCTGCTCAACGAGTCCGGGCTACTGCACCAAGTGCTGCCCGAAGTGAAGCGCTACCAAGGCGTGGAACAGCCGCCGCAGTTCCACCCGGAAGGCGACGTCTGGACGCATACGCTGATGATGCTGGAAGGGCTGGATGGCGTCTCGCCGACCCTGGCCTGGGCGGTGCTGCTGCATGACGTGGGCAAGCCGCCGACCTTCCGCCGCGCGCCCGACCGCATCCGCTTCGACAACCACGCCGACATCGGCGCCAGGATGGCGGCGTCCATCGGGCAGCGCCTGCGCATGTCGAACGACGACATCGAGCAGATCGTCTCCATCGTCGCTCAGCACATGAAGTTTCCCGAGCTGCCGAAGATGCGGGAGTCCACGCTGAAGCGCTTCCTGCGCCAGCCTCGGTTTGACGAGCATCTGGAGATGCACCGGCTGGACTGCCTGGGCAGCCATCGCGACCTCACGCTCTACGAGCTTGCGCGGCAGAAGCTGGCAGAGCTCCCCGAAGAACAGATACGGCCCAAGCCGCTGGTGACGGGTGACGACCTGATCGCCGCCGGATATCAGCCCGGGCCCGCGTTCAAAGAGATGTTGCTGGAACTCGAGGACGCGCAACTGGAAGGCGCGATCACCACCCGCGAGGAAGCCCTGGAGATGGCGAAGAAGAAGTGGCCGGTAAACAGTGGCTAGTGGCTAGTGACTAGTGGCTAGGAAAGCCAAAACAAAAACAAAGACAAAACAAAAACAAAGCAAAACAAAACAAAACAAAACAAAAACGAAAGCCCCGCTTAGGCGGGGCTTTTTCGTGAAACGTGAAACCTTGAAACGTGAAACTTAACTAGCAACTAGCAACTAGCCACTAGCCACCAGCCACTAGCTACTTAAGCGCCGCCAGGCGCTTATTGATCTCGTCCCAGTTCACCACGTTCCACCACGCGCTCAGGTAGTCGGCGCGGCGGTTCTGGTATTTCAGGTAGTAGGCGTGCTCCCACACGTCGTTGCCCATGATGACCTGATGGCCTTCGCTGATGGGATTGTCCTGGTTGGGAGTGCTCAACACCTGCAGCTTGCCGCTGGTGTTCTTCACCAGCCAGGCCCAGCCGGAGCCGAACTGCTTCACGCCGGCGTCGTTGAACTGCTTCTGGAAGTCTTCAAAGCTGCCGAAGGTGCTGTTGATGGCGTCGGCGATAGCGCCCGTGGGCTTGCCCCCGCCGTTCGGCTTCATGATGGTCCAGAACATGGTGTGGTTCACGTGGCCGCCGCCGTTGTTGCGCACGGCGCCGCGGATGTCTTCCGGGATGCTCTTTAAGTCCTTGATGAGTTCTTCGGCGCTCTTGCTCGCCAGCTCGGGATATTTCTGCACGGCGTTGTTGAGGTTGGTCACGTAGGTGGCGTGGTGCTTGCCGTGATGGATCTGCATCGTCTGGGCGTCGATGTGGGGCTCGAGCGCCGCAAAGTCGTAGGGCAGGGGTGCTTGCGTGAATGCCACTGGGAGTCCTCCTTGCGTAGTCGCTTATCAATATAAATGATTGCCGCGGGGGGCTGCCGGATGCGCAAAATCGCGCGCCGCGGGCGGCGGGGAACCACATTCGCCAATTGGAACCCGCATGTTTGCGGCCTAAACTCAGCTTCAAAGGGCCGGACGCCACGCCGCCCACTTCGTCTCGCAGGAGAGTGCCATTTTGGACAACCGCCGCGCGGGCCCTCGCTCGGAGATCCGTCTGCCCATATTCCTCAAAGCCCATGCCGATGACGTGGAACGTCCCGTGCGCCTGCATGACATGAGCGCGCAGGGCTTCGCCCTCTATTCCGACCAGCCGCTGGAGCCGTCCTCGCCCATCGAGGTCATCCTGATGGTGCCGTATGAGATCTCGCTCACCAAGATGATCGCGGTGAAGGTGCCGGCGGAGGTGCTGCGCGTGGAGCCGAATGAAGGCTCCGGGCACCAGCGCATCGCGGCGCGCCTGCGGACGCTGCCCGCGGAAGCCGCGGTCGCGGTTTCCGCCCTAGGGCACGCCTAGTACCCAAGGGAAGTTACCTTCGGTCATCGAACCAAGAAGGTAAATTGGCCGGTTGCACAATTTTCGGTGCGCCCAACGGACGAGTGATATCTTGGGGATGCTCTCGCGAATCCGTCACTAATAGTGGTGGAGCGAACACCAAACCTGATCCGTCTGTTCGGCGTGCTGAAGGCGCTGGTCGAGATGGGGCCTGTGGCCACCGCCGACCGCGAATTCCAGGACACCGTACATGACATTCTCGAACGCACCCTCGGCGCGCTGGACGCGGCGCAGGGCTCGCTGTTCACCTATGACAGCGTAGGGCTGCGCTACACCTGCGTGGCCAGCGTCGGGTTCGAGATGATGTCGCCCAAGGACGTCATCCAGATCGGGCAACGCGAACTCCAGAATTGGACCCACTCCCGCGAGCCGCGCGTGGTCCAGGCCGGCGAAGAGCAGCTCTACTTCGGCAGCGCCGAACCCAAGTACGCCGAAGCCGTCGAATGCGTGATGCCGCTGCGCGTGGGCGCCACGCTGGCCGGCGCGCTCTGCCTGGGTAAGCGCACCAAGAACCACGGCTATGGCGACACCGAGATGGAAGCCATTAGCCTCCTGGCCGGGCACCTGGCGCTGATGCTCCACAACCATGTGCTGGCTGAGTCGCTGCGGCTCCAGATCTCTGACAATCTCCGCCTCCTTTCCTCACTCAATCATTCTTACGAAGACGCACTCGAGGCCTTCGCCACCACCATCGACGCGAAAGACCACTTCATGCGCGGCCACTCGATGCGGGTGGGCCACTACGCCGCCGACATCGCCGCCAGCCTGGGACTTTCTGACACCGAGATCGCCAGCGTGCGCGCCGCCGGGCAGCTCCACGACATCGGCAAGGTCACCGTGGACAAGGGCGTGGCCAACAAGACCGGCTCACTGAAGCCCGAAGAGTTCCGCGAGATCGCCGACCACACCGTCATCGGCCACCAGATCGTGCAGTCGGTGCGTTTCCCGTGGCGCGAGGTGCCGGATGTGGTCCGCTGGCACCACGAGCGCGCGGACGGCTCCGGCTATCCCGACAAGCTGCACAGCCAGGAGCTGGCGCTGCCGGTGCGCATCATCGCGGTGGCGGACACCTTTGACGCCATGACCCACAAGCGGCCGTACCGCCAGGGCATGACGATGATGCAGGCCGCCGAGGAGCTGGTGAACCTCACACCCACCAAGTTCGATCCGGACGTGGTGCAGGGCCTGCTGGTGCAGTTGCGCTCGCACGCGCAGGGCAAGGGTAAGCTCGGCGGCAAGCATGCCGAAGGGCAGCTCCAGATCTCACCGGTGGAACTGGACCGGCTGTCGGTCTCATTGGTGCACAAGCTTACGGGGAACCGGGTGTACTCGGCATAATCTAGACCAAGGAAGCGAGCTACTTGGCCGAACCAGAGCTGTATTCCATCGAGGCGGTGATCGAAGCGCTGATGCGCACCAGCGCGGCCTGCGCCCATGCTGCCGACGACCATGCCGTCATTCGCGGCACGCTGCTGCCGCTGATGGAGCTGATGCAGGCCAAGTGCGGCGTCTTCTATCCCACCGGCACCCTCGAGGTGAGCGCGCCCATCCGCGTGCACTCGGCCGCCACCGGCGAGCCCCACATGCCCGGGCAGCTCCCGCCGGAGATGGGCGAGTTCATCTTTGAATCCCTGCAGCAGGTGGCGACCAGCCAGGACCCGGCCTTCACCCGGCAGCACCTGAAGAAGATGCCGGTCGCGACCGCAGCCTCCTCCTCTATATGGGCGGGAGTCACGGCGGGCGAGGTTCGCTTTGGCATCCTGGCGCTGTTCGATCCCGCCACGCGTAGCTTCGGCTCGGTCGAGCAGAAGCTGGTGCGGACCTTCTCGCTCCAGATGGGGCACGGGCTGGCGTCATCGCGTTCGCGTAACCGGCAGGCCGCGACGGCGATCGCCGGGGCAGCAGCTCCCGCGCCGGCGCCGGAGGCCGGCATCGTCGACCGCTATCTGGAGTTCTCGCGCATCATGAACGGCATTTCGCGCGAGCTGATCAACCCGCTGACCGCCGTGCTGGGATACATCGAGCTGATCAAGGGCGAGCAGCAGAACGAGCGGTCGCTGCACTACCTGCAGAAGCTGCAGGAGCAGTTGGAGAAGACGCAGGCCGTGGTCTCGTCGTTGAATGCCGCGCCGTCGGCGGGAAGCTGGCGCCCGTCGGCCTCCGCGCAGCCCACGTCCGGCATGCCGACGCTGGTTCCCAAGCCGGTCGTAGTGCCCGGCCCGTCCGCCGAACACCACTCGCGCGTGCTGCTCATCCAGAAGAGTGAAGCGGTTATGGAGTTCCAGAAGTCAGTGCTCTCCACCGCGGGCGCTGACGCCGTCTGCGTGACCGCTGGATGGGAAGCCGTCCAGTTGCTGCAGAACACTAAAGTGGACGGCGTGATCCTGGATGACGAACTCGAAGGCGAGTGGAACGCCAGCCGCATCTTCGCGTGGATCTGCGAGCACAAGCCGGAGCTGGCGCAGAAGGTGCTGCTCACCGTCTCGCCCAAACCCGCCGACGAGGTCCGCGAGTGGATGGAAGGCTGCGGCATCCCCAGCGTGACCAAGCCGCTGCACATCATGAAGCTGTTCGAGGGCGTCCAGCGGATGCTGGGCATGTCCGCGCCCTTGCCTGCGCCCAACAGCAAGTTCCTGCACTAAGAATGGATCCGAAGAGAAAAGATTGGGCTGTTGCCGCAACGATAACCGCAGTGCTGGCGCTCGTTCTCTGGGCACTTTCTTTCACCGCAGGAAGTCTCGTCGGACCCCTTCTAGTTCTAGCGATCTTCCCCGGATACTTGGTGTTCTTCCCCTTCTACGGTGTGCATGGCGACCCACCAATAGCTGGCGTTTTTGTTCTTAGTTTCCTCCTGTGGACGTCATTTTTTTACGTCGCGGTTCGCGTCTGGAAGCGCCTTCGCAATAAATTGCGCGCATAAACCTGACAAACGCTTGCGCAACGCAGGGGAACCTCATAGCATAGGCACCCAGTCCTATCTTCAAACTTCCAAGGGCAAGCATGGTCGGGGAAACCGTCTCGCATTACCGCATCATCGGCAAGGTGGGCAGCGGCGGAATGGGCGTGGTCTATGAGGCGGAAGACCTGCGCCTGGGACGTCGCGTCGCGCTGAAGGTCCTGCCGCTGGAGCTGGCCCGCGAGCCGCTGTCGCTGGAGCGTTTTGAGCGCGAGGCGCGCTCGGCCTCCGCCCTCAACCACCAGAACATCTGCACCATCTACGAGATCGACGAGTTCCAGGGACAGCACTTCATCAGCATGGAGCTGATGGAGGGCGACTCGCTCTCCACGCTCATCCAGCGCGGCGCCATGCCGCTGGAGACGCTGCTGCCGCTGGCCATACAGATCGCCGACGCGCTCGAAGCCGCGCACACCAAGAACATCCTGCATCGCGACATCAAGCCCGCCAACATCTTCGTCACCAGGCGGGGTCAGGCCAAGGTGCTGGACTTCGGCTTGGCGAAGCTGGAGCCCGCGCGGCGGCATGCGGTCTCCACCAGCGAAGGCGCCGGCGCGGCGATGATGCCGGATGAGACCGCTGTCGGTTCGCCGCTGGAGGAGACCAGCCCCGGCACGCTGCTGGGCACCGTCGCCTACATGGCGCCGGAGCAGGCCCGCGGCCAGGTCACCGACGCGCGCGCCGACCTGTTCTCCTTCGGCACGGTGCTCTACCAGATGGCGGTCGGCGTACTGCCCTTCCGCGGCGAGACGTCGGCGGTGGTCTTTGACGCCATCCTCAACAAGGAGCCCACGCCGCCCCTCAACCTCAACGGCCAACTGCCCTCGGAGCTGCAGCGCATCATCCTCAAGGCGCTGGAGAAGGACCGCGCCCTCCGCTACCAGACCGCCAGCGACATGAAGACCGACCTGCTGCGCCTGAAACGCGACCTGGAGTCGGGCTCGAAGGCCCCCACCGCCGCCGACCGTGGTTCGAGCGGTCAGCACGCCGCGCCGGCACGCGCCGCGGCCGCGGAGAAGTCGGTGGCCGTCCTGTACTTCGACAACCTGGGCGGCGGCGATGACGACACCTACTTCCGCGACGGCATCACCGAAGATGTGATCACCGAGCTGTCGAAGATCCGCGAGCTGCGCATCTTTCCCCGCTCCGCGATGCTGAGCTATCGCGACAAGCCCGTGAGCGCGCCCGCCGTGGGCCGCGAGTTGAACGCCGCGTATGTCCTCGAAGGCAGCTTGCGGCGCGCGGGCACGCGGCTGCGCATCACCGCGCAGCTCGTCGAGGTGCGTACCGGGCATTCCGTGTGGGCCGAGCGCTATGACCGCCAGCTTGAAGACGTCTTCGCGATCCAAGATGAGATCGCGCAGAACATCGCGCGGGCCCTGCGTGTAGCGCTCACCGAGCAGGAGAAGCGCGAGATCGAGAAGGTGCCCACCGCGAACGTCCAGGCCTACGACTACTACCTGCGCGGCCGCCAGTTCTTCCACCAGTTCCGCAAGAAGGGCATGGAGTTCGCGCGCGAGATGTTCACCCGCGCCATCGAGATCGACCCGAACTACGCCCGCGCCTACGCCGGCCTCGCTGACTGCTGCTCGTTCCTGCAGTTCTACTGGCAGCCCACCGACGACAACGTGCGCCAGGCGGAGCAGGCCAGCGCGCGCGCCCTTCAGCTCGATCCCGAGCTGGCCGAGGCGCACGCCTCGCGCGGCCACGCCCTTTCGCTCACGGGCAAGCATGAAGCCGCGCAACAGGAGTTCGAGACTGCCATCCGGCTCAATCCGGAGCTGTTCGAGGGCTACTACTTCTATGCGCGCACCTGCCTCATCCACGGCCGCCTGCAGAAGGCCGTAGGCCTGTTCGAGAAGGCCTGCAAGGCGCGTCCGGAGGACTACCAGGCCCCGGCGCTGCTGGCCAACGTCTATGACGGCCTGCCCGATCACGAAGCCACCGCGCTCCAGGCCCACCAGCGCGCGCTGCAGGTGATCCGGAAACACCTGGAGATCCACCCCGATGACGTCCGCGCCTTGTACCTGGGCGCGCAGAGCCTGTGCAAGACCGGCGAGAAGGACCTGGGCGTGCAATGGGCGGCGCGGGCGCTGGCGCTCGACCCGGAGGACTCCGCGGTCTGCTACAACGTGGGCTGCATCTACGCCATCATGGGCGACAACGCCCGGGCCATCGACTGCCTGGAGAACGCCGTGAAGTACGGCTTCGGCGACCAGAACATCATCCGCAACGATCCCTACCTCAAGCCCCTGCACACCGAGCCGCGCTTCCAGGAGCTGCTGGCGCGGGCGACCATCGCCTAAAAACTTTTCCTTTTTATCGCCTTAAGTTCGGCGTTTTCAATGACATCAGTCCAACTACGTGATTCTAAAGATAGTTGGAAGCTCGTCATTGCAAATAAAGGACTTAAAGGGCAGTCTCCAGTCTTCAGTCTCCGGCTTCAGCCCCACAGCCTTGAACTTGATAAAGAGATTCCCGTTCCGCCTGGGCGGTGGGTTATCCCCCCGGGGGGGGGGATACCTGATCTAAGAAAACAAAAGACTTACGGGCCGATTATCCCCCAACCGATTGAGGGCCTTGGAGTTGCGAGCTCGATACCTGTATTTACTGGGGCCGCATTTTTGGTTGCCAAACTGTATTGCTAAAAGCTAATAGATACCTAACTATAATATCAAGTGCAGTGGTGTTGTGTCAAGGGGAAAACTTGTCCGGAAAACCGGACAAGGCCGTGAGCGAGTGGTTCCGAAAAACCGGACGGGATCAAAGCCAGGCTGTTACGAAATCCGGACAAGCCTCTATGGTTCGTGAAATGTACCGGTGGAGAGGAAATGGGGCTGTGATAGATTCACGTCAGAGATTGGCAAAGGCACTATGAGGGAATCTCGCCCTCAAGAGTGCGGTTGAATCGGTCGACATAAGCCTTTAATGATCGCTTGCTGATTCGCCATCGGCCATACCTGCGAGCCTGCCAGGCCAGGATTACACCCTCTTCGATACGCCGTAGGATTGTGTCGGGGCTTTCACCGGTGACCCGGGCCGCATACGATATTGAACACGTTTCTTCGATTAGTGACACAATTACTTCCTTCTTGGCTTCTTCTTGTGAGCAAGCGGAACTCGTTTCTGGCTGAGTTTTTTCAATTTAGGAATTAGCTCATAATCTACCGAAAAAACAAGATCACGAATCGAACTTGCAATTTCTTCCAGAGCCTTAATTAGCCTTTCTTCGCTCTGAGGTGTCATTAAGTAGCCTCCGATTGAAGTGGCCCGAGTGCCTGGGGTACGAACTGTTCCCACCTGATCCCGCACGATGGGCAAGAAACTAGCTGTATGCCAGGTTCTGTGCCCTGTAGCTGCTGCAACCAAAATTGATGCCTTTGTGGACACTCAACGATAACCGGCTGCATGGGTTCCTCCTATTAAACGATCATTAGAACGCAAAAATCTGGGAAGGCAATCCATTTTTTTTCACATGGTTATTGGTGGTTTGAATCTTAGGTCAGTGGGGTCCTCGGAATCAGTCGAAGTTGGAGTGGGCCAGCCGCCGGAAATCACTATACGGCTCGTAATCAGTGATTCAGCTTGGTTGTCGGATAGGCCGCCTGTAAAAAAGTGTGGACTGCGCTTTCAGTGGTGCATTATCTTTGAGAACGTCAATGGCCTCACCTCGCCTCATAACCAGAGAACTAAGTTGCGCCCCGTACACGATTGTGAACGGCAACGTCTTCGATTGGTTGCAGGACGCAGATTCGAATTCAATCCATGCTGTTGTAACGGACCCGCCCTACGGTTTGGTTGAATACACCCCTAAAGAGTTGTCAAAGCTGCAAAAGGGCAAAGGGGGTATTTGGCGGATTCCACCGGCATTCGACGGAAGCCAACGAAAGCCAGTTCCTCGATTCACCGTGCTGAAACACTCTGACCATACTGCATTGCAGAGGTTTTTTGAGGAGTTGGCAGGACTTCTCCATAGAGTATTGGTTCCAGGGGCACATGTTTTTATTGCTACCAACCCACTGGTTTCCCACTTCGTTTATGGACCGTTTATCTCGGCAGGATTCGAAAAGAGGGGCGAGATCATCCGGACGGTCTATACCTTAAGAGGCGGAGACAGGCCAAAGAATGCCCACGAGGAGTTCGCGGACATCACGGTCATGCCCAAGTCGTGTTGGGAGCCGTGGGGGCTATTCCGAAAGCCTTGCCAAGGTAGAGTACAAGACAACCTTCGAAAATGGGGAACAGGCGGGCTGCGTCGTATCTCAGAAGAACAACCCTTCCGAGACCTGATCTATTCCTCACCGGCCAGAGGTCTAGAGCGCGAAATAGCGCCGCATCCTTCCCTGAAGCCACAGGCATTCTTGCGTCAAATCGTCAGGGCGGCCCTTCCTTTAGAAACGGGAATAATCCTTGACCCGTTCATGGGGTCGGGTTCAACGATTGCTGCGGCGTCTGCATGTGGGCTGAGCAGTATCGGCGTAGAAGTCAACGCAGACTATTTCCTGATGGCTCGACGAGCAATTCCCAAGCTTGCGAAACTCCCAGTGAAGGCCGAGCCAGGGCATGTCAAAGCGTAAAGACCGCCGAAGCGACTGGTTCGATAGCTCCGTCCCCCTTCCTCCTGGATTCGGCGGGATTCCGGTGATTAGACGAGCAATCGACTACATGGAGAAAGAGCTAGCTGAGCTAGTAGAAATCTATTTTGAGCAATCAAATGTATTCAGCGGTCTCGTCGGAATCTTCGGAACCAAAGCGCTAGATTCATTCAGTAATTGGGAGAAGAACCGCCATTCGTACACCGCCCAACAGCGCTTTCCGGACCTTTGCAGGCGCGGCTGTTCAAATCCGCCGAAGCCGAGCGAGTGCTTAGAAAGCAAGGGTAGCAAGCGACCTTATGCGATCCAGTCACACTATGACCACCCGGGTTGGTACATAGTCTGGCGCTATTTGGTTGACCCAACTGAATCTTTTGAACGAAAGAAACCGGTAATCATATGGCGAGTCGATGTGGTCTTCTTGGAAAAGACTGACTGGAAGTATGAGGGAAGTACCGCAGGTGCCGAAGGCGGTGGACGGACGCACACCTTCGGCGTCAAGAGCCCTGCGCAAAAGCTCCAGGGTACGGCCATCTATCGCCGTGGCGACGTCGTGATCAAAGACAATAAGCCGGTCCCGGCAAACGGGCATTGAGGGCCTTTCGTTAGTGTAGGGCGCTATGGCCGTCGAGCCCGTTTCGCCGTTGCTTTGAGTTTGCTCTTGCCTCCGTCCATCACCTTAATGGCCTCTCTGTTCTCGAACCAGTGGAGAATGGGGTCTGGTTCCGCAGGCTCGGACGCGTGCGCTCCTTCGGTAGCCGGGTAGAGTATGTCCGCGATGAACTCTTCCGCCTGGTCGAGTGAGTAGCCGCTTTCGCTGGCGTCGCGGAGAATCTCCCAAGCCTCTAGCGCGCGCGAATCGAGATATGAATCGAGTTCGGCGGTCTCCTTGAGATGGGCGTACCGCTTTGGACGAAATTGCGCGAGATGTGTTTCAAGCTTGGCGCGCAGGACTTGAATACGTGGGTCCATACGCGAAGAATTGTAGCCTCTCTGTCGGCGCTGCGCGCCTGCGTGGGCTTCTCACCGGGAGCACCTGCGGTTCCTGTCCGTTTGTTCATGCCGTCCGTTGATATACGAGTAATCTGTATACAAACGGTTCGGAGCCTGATAGAAATCTTCCATGTCACCCTCCAGGAAAGCGAAGCCGGCCGCGGGCCGCGTCCGGGTCGAAGGCAGCGTCCTCGATGAGCTCGGCTTCTCCCCGCAGCATGCTTTGGAGCTCAAGGTGAAGGCGGCCATCCATCAGGGCATCATGGCCATCATCGCGCGCCAGCGCTACTCGGCGCGGGACCTGGAGAAGATCTTCGACGTGCCGCAACCGCGCGTCAGCGAACTGACCCGCGGGAAGCTCTCGACCATGAGTGTCGGCAAGCTGGTCTGGTATGCCGACCGGCTCCGGGCCACGGTAACGGTCAAGGTTTCCCGGGCGGCGAGTTAGTCGGGAACTGCTGGCATTGAAAAGGTTGGGGGTGGGGACGGCAAACGACCGCGATCAGCCGGCGGAGGCAGCGGCAACCATCTGCTCGTGCAGGAACTGATAAGCAGCCTTCTCCGCCATCTCCAAGCTGGACTCCTGCCCCCAGGCGAGAACAGCCGCCGAGCCAACCCGCTGCACGACCCAGTGGTAGCAGGGATCGGGGAAGTTATTTGCGAGCAAAATGTCGGCGTAGAACTGACCCAGAATCAAACGGGAACTAGCCTGGCTGCTCTTGCGGCCCACGCGAGAACGACTCGGAAAACGACGGATCTTGGATTTGCAGCCGCGGCCTGCCATAGGGACAAGTGAAAACAGTAACCTTGATGTTATGCACCATACCCCAGGTTTGCCGCGGGGAGCAAGTTCACTTCCGAGGTTCCTTAGGGGGCGTAGCCTGCAGGGACAACTACCCGGTGGCAGTGTGGCGCTTGTGAAGGTCGCGCATGCAATCCATAGCAGCGCGTTCGGCGTCCGACATGGTCCGCTCCTGGCCCCAAGCTAGAATGTCGGTCTCGCCCCTTCTAGTCACGATGTAATGGACGAGCGGCGGATCGGCCCACTGGTCGGTGAAAAACTCCGCCTCATAGCTGCCGGATGCAAGTGTACGTTTAACCACTCTCCCACCTCGCGGAAAAGTAATCACCGACACAAGAGCCCTAGGAAACCATTGTTAACCCCAACGTTAGATGGGAACAGAGGCGAGGATGGTTGGAGGTATTCACAATTTTTCCAGCACGCCGGGAGTGGTCCACCGTCTCTTCAAAAAAAGCCCCGCCTTGCGGCGGGGCGAAGCATTCAGGCCCAAACCCAGATCAAAGACCACTTCAGGAGTTGTTGAGTCTTTGCATCGTTTGCTCTCCGGGCGAGGAGACGTTGAAGAAGTAGAAGAGGAAGCGGTAGAGCAGCCAGAAGGCGATGCCGACGCCCAGCGCCAGGACCACCGGCTGTTTGCCGGGCTGTGCCCCCACCAGCGTGCCCACGCCGAGGAAGAGCAGCGTGCCCAGCGCCACGATGACGACATCCACGGCGGCGCTCAGGGCCCACATGCCGATGGCCTTCAGCTTCTGCTCGGCGAGGATGGTCTCCCGCAGCGCTTCAGAATCAAGATCGGCTTCGAAGTCGTCGCCTTCCTCGATGATCACGTTCTGTGCCTTGGCCCGGGCCTTGATCCACTTGTAGAGCATGGCCTGGGACTCGGTGGTGAGCGCGCGGAACTCCACGCCGGCGCGCCCGCCGGGCTCGGCCCACATCACTTGCGCCATGGTCTCGATCAGGTCGAAGGTGTCCGGCAGCAGGAACGAGGTGTAGATCATCTGGCCGGGGATCAGGTCCTGCGGAGCGTGGATGGCCAGGCCGCCCTGGCTCACGTTGAGGATGATGGCCTCCACGTGGTCGCCGATGGTGACGGTGGCCAGGTTCTCCACCGGCAGGCGGAGGAAGCGGCGCACAGCGCGCGTGAGCACGCCCTTGGAGATGCGCAGGATGCGGCGCGCGTCTTCGACAGGTAGCGGCTTGCTCAGCACGAAGGTCGCCCCGCTGTCGAAGACATTCTTCATGCTGCCGTAATCGGACGTGATACCGACTGCCACGGTCTTCTGATTGGCCTGCTCGCGACGCAACGTACTAAGTAGGTCAAGCCCGGAATCGTCGGCATCACAGTCCACGATGACCGTGTCGAACTTACGGTCGCGGATGGTGCGGAAGGCGCCGTTGCCATTGGCACAGACCTCCACACCCATCCCCATCTCGTTCAGTAAGGGCCGCAGGGCCAGAAGGAACTCTGGGTCACTGCTCACCACTAGGGACTGGGTAGCCATAATGAGGCAAGCATAGTAACCATCTGGTGGTTACGTAAGTGACTGGTAATGTTCCGGAATCAAGATGGTTAACTGGTTGGTAAAGGGAGGGGCAGTCTGGTTGTACGAGCATGAATCGCTTTTCGCTTTCGGAAGGGCACGGCTTCAGCCGTGCCGCCAAGCCGCTATAGCCACTACCCGCGGCTATTTGATGTGGATGCCCACATCCTCCATATTGGCCTTGTCGACATTGGAAGCATGATGTTCGACGCCCCGGGGAAACCACATGATGTCGCCGGGTCGCACCGCGCGCCGTTCCGTCTTGCCGCCGATCGTCGTCTCGACTTCGCCCGGCGTTAGGATGACGACCAGCAGGTCGGTGGGATGAGAGTGCGGCAGCTCACGCATGCCGGCATCCAGGACCAGGAAGCTGGCGCGGACCGCGTCGTTGTCGAGCAGGCGGCGGACGGCCATGCCCTTGAACGGAGTATCCGCCGGGATCACCCCGGGGCGCAGCCCACGCGGTTCTTGCTTGAGGGTCACGGAAAGCCACTCGAAGGACTTGTCCGTCGGGTTACGCAGGGCGTGCGGTGACCCCGAGCGATGAAACCGGACCTCTCCGCCCACCGCGTTGGTGAGATACACGCGCCCCTCTTCGGTGAACTCCAGTTCCGTGTCCGAGAGAAAAACGTTGATGCGGTTCGTCGGGTGCGAGTGCACAGGCTCGGAACAGCGTGCCGCGCACCGTACGCGGTCAACCCGTACGACGTCGTTCTCCAGAATGACTTGTGACGTCACTCCCACCGGCTTGGCCGGCGCAGATGTTTTCTGCGGAACCTGGGCGGAAGCGATCAGGGCGCATGCACAGGCAGCTAAAGTCCAGCGAGGGAGCATCAGGTCAGTCCTTTCGGGCGCAGGAGTGGCACTCTATCCGACGCGTCACCGTCTGGCAACTCCACACCAACAAAAATCCCGCCTCTCGGCGGGATTTGGAATGCTAGCCACTAGCCACTAACTGCTGGCCACTAGCCCTACCCGATCTCCTCACTCCAGTTCTCCAGGTAGTTGCGCACGGCGACCATGAACTTGTCGGCGTCGGCGCCGTCAATGATGCGGTGGTCATAGCCCAGGGTGAGCCGGATGATGTGCCGGATGGCGATGGAGTCATTGCCGTCCTTGTCCGTCACGACTACAGGCTCTTTGAACATACCGCCCATGCCGAGGATGGCCACCTGCGGCTGGTTGATGATGGGCGTGCCGAACTGCGGCCCGAAGATGCCCGGGTTGGTGATGGTGAAGGTACCGCCCTGGACCTCGTCGGGCTGGAGCTTCTTGTTGCGCGCGCGCTCGGCGACGTCGCTGATGGCGCGCTGCAAGCCCAGGAAGCTGCGCTCTTCCGCCTGCTTCACCACCGGCACGATCAGCCCCCAGTCCAGCGCCACGGCGATGCCGAGGTTCACGTTCTTGTGGTAGCGGATGGCCTCGCCTTCCACCGACGAGTTCACGATGGGCATCTGCTTGATGCCGGCGATGACCGCGCGCGAGACGAACGGCATATACGTGAGCTTCACGCCGTTGCGCTGCTCGAAGCTGTTCTTCTGCTTCTCGCGGATCTTCACGATGCGCGTCATGTCCACCTTGAACACGGTGTGGACGTGCGCGCTGATGGACTTCGATTCCGGCATGCGCTTGGCGATGATGGCGCGCATCTTGGACATCGGGACCAGGTCGCCGGAGAGCGCGTGAGCGCCGGGCTGCATCGGCGGCGGCGGTGCCGCGGGAGCCGAAGCCGTGGCCGGCTGATACTGCTGCTGCGGCGCCGCTTGACGCTGCGCCGGTGCGGCTGCGCCCGCGCCATGCTGGTCAATGAAGTTGAGGATGTCGTCCTTGGTGATGCGTCCGCCCATGCCCGTGCCGGAGCCGGCAAGCTGGTTCAGGTCGATGTTCTTGTCCTTGGCGATCTTGCGGACCAGCGGGCTGCTGCGCACTTCACCGCGCCCGGGCGATGCCTGGCTGCCGCCGCCGGCGCCGGTCGTCTGCGAGACCTGCTGCTGCGCGAGGGCGGACTGGTCGCCGCCCTGCTTGGCGACGTTGGCCGCGCCCGCCTTGGTGTCGATCTCGGAACTGCCGCTCGCCTTCGACGGCGCCTGCGCCGGCGCCGGAGGCGCGGCGGGCTTCGATTCGGCCGCGGGAGCTGCGGCTTTGGGCGCGCCGGACGATACGGCGCTGCCTTCGGCGTCAATGATGCCGACCACCGTGTTCACCTGCACCGTGGTGCCTTCGGCGACTTTCTGCTCCACCAGCACGCCGGCGGCGGGTGAGGGGATCTCGGCGTCCACCTTGTCGGTGGAGATCTCAAAGAGGGGCTCGTCGCGGTTGACCTTGTCACCCGGCTTCTTCAGCCACTTGGTGAGGGTACCTTCAAAGATCGATTCGCCCATCTGGGGCATGATCACATCGGTCGGCATGCGGGAGGTCCTTTTCTGGCTTCGACTTCAGTTACAGATGCAATAGAACGGGATAAGACGCGTACGGCAACCGGTAATTATAAAGCCTGGGAGTCAACCGCTTCAAAGCAAAGGCCCGTCGCGCAGGACGGGCCGTTTGCGGGGTAATGTTAGTACGCCTTGAGCTTCCGCGCCTCGCGCACCACGTCTTCCACCTTCGGCAGGAAGGTCTTTTCCAGCGGCGGGGAGAACGGCACCGGCGTATCCAGCGCGGCGATGCGCACGATGGGGCCGTCGAGGTCGTCGAAGCACTCCTCATTGATGATGGCGGTGATCTCGCCCGCCAGGCCGCCGGTCTTGGTGTCCTCGTGCAGCACGATGACCTTGTTGGTCTTCTTCACCGTGTTGACGATGGCTTCCTTGTCGAGCGGCAGCAGCGTGCGCAGGTCGATGATCTCCAGCTCGATGCCTTCCTTGGCCAGCAGGTCAGCGGCTTCCTGCGCCACCCACACCATGGACGCATACGTGATGACGCTGATGTGCTTGCCTTCGCGATGCGTGCGCGCCTTGCCGATCTCGACGACCACGTCGCCTTCCGGCATCTCGTCCTTCACGCGGCGGTAGAGATACTTGTGCTCAAAGAAGAGGCAGGGGCTGTTGTCGCGGATGGCGGACTTGATGAGGCCCTTGGCGTCCTTGGCCGTCGCGGGGCAGAGGACCTTCAGCCCCGGCGTGTGGACGTACCACATCTCCGGGTTCTGCGAATGGAACGGGCCGCCGCTCACGCCGCCGCCGCAAGGGCCGCGCATGACCATTGGGGCGGGCGCGCCCCAGCGCCAGTAGCTCTTGGCCACCGCGTTCACGATCTGCGTGTGCGCGGAGCTGATGAAATCCATGAACTGGAACTCGGCCACGGGACGCAGGCCCGTCATGGCCGCGCCGTAGGCCGCGCTCACGATCGCCGCCTCGGAGATGGGCGTGTCGATGACGCGCTCTTTGCCGAAGTGGTGGATGAAGCCTTCGGTGATCTTGAAGGCGCCACCATAGACGCCGATGTCCTCACCGATGCAGAAGACGGAGGGGTCGCGCTCCATCTCTTCCCAGATGCCTTGCCGGATCGCTTCTAAGTATGTGACCGCTGCCATGGATTCAGTTCTCTCAGGTCAAAAACTCATTTGTAGTGCGAAATGTTGCTCGCTTCGCCGACCTTCGTGCCCTTCTTCACCTCGCGCACCTTCGGCGGGCCGTACTTGAACGGCACCTTCTCGCTGTTGTCAAGATACACGCCCTTGGCCGCATCTTCCGGCTGCGGGAAGGGAGAGGCATCGGCGATGTCGCGGTCGCTGTCGATCTGCTTCTGCACGTCCGCGATGAGCTTCTCGTTCTGCTCCATCGTCAGCCAGCCGCGGTCGAGCAGGTACTTTTCCATGCGGGTGTTGCAATCGCGCCGCTTCCAGTACTCAAAGTACGGCTTGGGTACGTAGGCGGCGGCGTCGTGCATGGCATGGCCGCGCATGCGCATCATCTTGGCCTCGATGAGCGTGGCGCCTTCGCCCTTGTAGGCGCGCTGCGCCGCTTCGTAGGTCACGTCATAGACCTGGTTGGGGTCGGTGCCGTCCACGATGAAGCCCGGGCAGCCGTAACCGATGGAGCGGTCCGCCAGGTCCTTGCAGGCGAACTGCAACTCGACCGGCGTGGAGTACGCCCACAGGTTGTGCTCCATGATCAGGATGACGCCCAGGCGCTGCACACACGCAAAGTTGAAGCCCTCGTAGCTGGGGCCGGTGGACTGGCCGCCGTCGCCGACGAATGTGAGGCACGCAATGTTCTTGCCCTGGTAGCGCGCGCCGAGCGCGATGCCCGCCATCACCGGGATGCTGTCACCGAGATGGGAGATAGGCGCGACGACGTTCTTCGTATGCACGTCGCCGTAGTGCGAGCCGGAGTCGCGGCCCTTGGTGGGCGCGCCCGCCTTCGCCATGTACTGCATCATGGTGTCAGAGGGCTTGAAGCCGCGCACCAGCATCGAGCCCTGGTTGCGGATCATGGGCCCGACCCAATCTTCTTTCTTTAGCGCAAACGCGGAAGCGACCGAGCAGCCTTCCTGGCCCAGGCCAAGGTAGACGCCGCCGATGACCTTTTGCTGCTTGAACAGGTTCTCCAGCGCCTGCTCCATCTTCCGGTTCAGGACCATGTAGCGGTACATCTCGATGCTCTGGTCCTTGGTCAGGTACTTGGACTCGCAGAGGTCGGGCGCGGGCGCGTCGAAGTCGCCGGTCACGTTGTAGCGCAGCTTGCCGTCCACCCACTCTTCCACCGTCTTGAAGTTCGGGACTTCGAGGCGGTAGTCCGGGATGCCGTGCGGGTTCTTGCGCTGCGGCGCAACGGGGGTGAAGCGTGACTTGGCCGGGGCCGCCCCTTGGGGCGCGCCATTGTTGGCCGGGGACTTGGATTGCGCGGGTTTGGTCTCAGTCTTCGACGATTTCATGCGTAAACCTGATTCCGGCGGCGCGGGCGCCGCCCTGGTCCTGTAGAGCTGCTTGCCTATGATTGCTTGGGCTTATGGCCGTCCCTGAATGAGGTCCGGAATCCATAAGTCTATCCGATTCGGCCCGCTTAATGAAGAGGGAAGGGGGCCGGCGGCGTCAGCCCCAGGAAACATCGTCGCGCGGCGCTATCTCCAACTCCTGCCGCATCTTCTTGAGGTCTTCGGGCTCCTGGAGGGGGACATCCTGCTCACTTTCGCTTGCTCCGGCCAGCAGTGATTGCAGCGATTCGAGCCACAGGATCTGCGTACCGAAGACGTAGCCCCACTGCCGGGTCAGCGACTGCATCACCGCCTCCATCTCCAGCTTCCGGGCGCCGGGCGTGACGCGCCCGCCCAACTCCAGCTCCATGCTGGTCACCTCGCGGCCCGTGATGCCGCAGGGCACGATGAGCTTGAAGAATTCAAGGTCGGTGGTTACGTTCAGCGCAAACCCGTGCGAGGTCACGCCGCGGGAGATGTGCACGCCGATGGCGGCTATTTTCCGCTCCGGCGTCCACACGCCCGTGAGCCCGGCCACCCGCTCCGCCCCGATGTCCCAATCGGCGCAGGCGCGTATGAGCGCCTCTTCCATGTTGCGGACAAACTGCACCGCCCCGGTCTTGGGTGTTAGCTCCCGCAAGTCGACGATGGGATAGCCCACCAACTGGCCCGGGCCGTGGAAGGTCACGTCGCCGCCGCGGTTGATGTCAAAGACCTCCACGCCGCGCTCGGCGAGAAATTCCGGGCGGGCGACGATGTTCGCGGCCTTGGCGTTGCGTCCCAGCGTGATGACCGGCGGATGCTCGAGCAGCAGCAGCGTGTCCGCGATGCGCCCGCGCTTGCGCAGCTCGACGAGCGTCTCCTGCAGCTTGAGCGCCGTGCCGTAATCAACGGTGCCGAGGTCGAGGACTTGGAGGAGAGGCATGGCTATTCGAAAGGAAAAGCCGGGGCAGTCGCCCCGGCTCTCGAATTGTGAAACATCCGCACGATCACCTACACGTTGATCGGCATGCCGTGCACGCTGGCGAAGCCGTCCAGCAGCGCCTCGTACAGCGTGGGATGCGCGTGGATGGTGAACATCATCTCCTCCACCGTGGCTTCCAGGTCCATGGCGGTCACAGCTTCCGAGATCAGCTCGGTCGCCTTCGGGCCGATGATGTGCACACCCAGGATCTCGCCGTACTTGGCGTCCGAAACGACCTTCACAAAACCGTCATGGCTGCCGACAATGGTCGCCTTCGAGTTGCCGACGAACGGGAACTTGCCCACCTTGATCTCGCGGCCTTCCTTCTTGGCCTGGGCCTCGGTCAACCCGATGCTGCCGATCTCCGGTTCCGTGTAAGTGCAGCCGGGCACGCGGCCTTTCTTCACCGGGCGCGCATACTTGCCGGCCAGTTTGGCCGCCACGACCATGCCTTCCATCGAGCCGGCATGCGCCAGTTGGGGGAGTCCGGCCACGATGTCGCCGATGGCATAAACGCCCGGCTCGGCCGTCTGCATGAATTCATCCGTCGGGATGAAGCCGCGGTCGGGCTTGATCTTCGTCTTTTCCAGGCCCACGTTGTCGGTGCGCGGCGCGCGTCCGATGGCGACGAGCACCTTCTCCGCCTCAAGCTTCTGGGACTTGCCGTCCGACCCGGTAAAGCTCACCGCCACGCCGCTGCCGGTCTTCTCGATCTTGTCCGTCTTGGCGCCGGTATAGCAGTTGATGCCGCGCTTCTTGAACTGGCGCAGCAGCTCCTTGGAGACGTCTTCATCTTCCACCGGCACGATGCGGTCGAGCATCTCGATGAGGTGGACCTCCGAGCCGAACGAGCGGTATAGCGACGCAAACTCGGAGCCCACCGCGCCCGAGCCGATGATGATGAGCGACTTCGGGATGGCGTTGAGGCTGAGGATCTCGATGTTGGTGAGGATCTTGGTGTCCGGCTCCAGGTTCGGCAGCATGCGCGCCTCTGAGCCCGTGGCGAGGATCACGTTCTTGGTCTTCACGTAACTGAACTCACCCGCCGCGCCGCCGCCTCCCGCGGTCAGCACCTCCACGGTGTGCACGCCATCCTTGGCCGGGCCCGTCAGGCGTCCGTAGCCCTCGATGGTGGTGACCTTGTTCTTCTTCATCAGGAACTCAAGGCCCTTGGCGTGCTTGGCCACGATCTTGTTCTTGCGGTCCTGCACCGCCTTCCAGTTGACCTTGGCGCCTTCCACGCCGTCGATGCCCAGCTCCTTGCCGGCCTTGATGTGGTCAAAGACCTCCGCGCTGAACAGCAGCGCCTTGGTGGGGATGCAGCCCACGTGCAGGCAGGTGCCGCCCAGCTTGTCGTCTTTCTCGATGAGGGCGGTCTTCAATCCATATTGGGCGGCGCGGATGGCGGCGGTGTATCCGCCGGGTCCGGCGCCGATGATGGCGACGTCGTAAATGGTCTCAGCCAAGGGAGTGCTCCGTACTGGAAGATATCGATGCTGCGGGGTGAACGGGTGATTCTAACTGATTGGCGTAGGGCGGGACAAAGTTACGCCAGCGCCTTCGCCGCGTCCTTGGCGAAGTAAGTCAGGATAACGTCCGCGCCCGCCCGCTTGATGCTGGTCAGCGACTCCAGCATGATGCGCGGACCATCCACCCAGCCGTTCTTCGCCGCGGCTTGGATCATGGCGTACTCGCCGGAGACCTGGTAGGCGGCCAGCGGCAGGTCGAAGCGCTGGCGCGCGGCGGCGATGACGTCGAGGTAGGGCAGCGCGGGCTTCACCATGACCATGTCGGCGCCTTCGGCGAGGTCGAGTTCGATCTCGCGCATCGCCTCGCGCACGTTGGCGCCGTCCATCTGGTACGACCGCCGGTCGCCGAACTGCGGCGCCGAGTCGGCGGCCTCACGGAATGGCCCGTAGAAGGCCGAGGCAAACTTCGCCGCATAAGAAAGGATAGGCACGTTGATCATGCCTTCCGCATCGAGCGCATGGCGGATGGTATGGACGCGACCGTCCATCATGTCGGAGGGCGCGATGATGTCTACGCCGGCCTCGGCGAGCGAGACGGCGGTCTTGGCCAGCAGCTCGAGCGTCGCGTCATTGGCGATCTCATATTCCATCTCCGGCACCGCGCCTGACTCATGCTTGGGCGCGCGGCCCGCCGCGGCGCCCGCTCCGGCGGCAAACGAATGTACCGGCATGCGCAACTTCCGCTCGTCGGAACCGCCACCCTTGCGCTCGATGACGCCGCAATGGCCGTGGCTCATGTACTCGCACAGGCAGACGTCGCCCATGACCAGCAGGTCCTTGACCTCGGCCTTGATGGCGCGCGCGGCGCGCTGCACGATGCCGTCCTCCGCCCAGGCGCCGCTGGCGATCTCGTCCTTCGCCTCCGGCAGTCCGAAGAGGATGACCGCCGGGATGCCGAGCGACTTGGCCTCGCGGGCCTCCTTCACGGCTTCGTCCACGGAAAGGTTGAAGACGCCGGGCATGGAGCCGACCTCGCGGCGCACGCCTTCACCCGGGCAGACGAACAGGGGATAGACGAAACCCTCCGGCGTCAGTCGGGTCTCGCGGACCAGGCCGCGCAAGGTCTCCGACTGGCGCAAACGGCGCATGCGTATCGAGGGGAATCCCATGGGCGAATCTTATCAAAGAGGGCGCCTGGGGGCCGGAAAGCCCCTTTGGGGCTCCTTGGGACGAAGGGTACCGACGTAACTTTGGTACAGGGCCTTAAGGGAATAGCATGGGTCCGTGATGTCCCTCATCCGCAGCAAGGCTTTCGACTACGTCCTGGTGGCGATGTTCCTGGTCTACGCCACTGTGGCGCTGGCCTGCCCGCCCGGTTATGGGCTCACCGTCTTCGGTAATCTCGCTCAGGCCCTGTTCCAGGGTCTGGCGATCTTCACCCTGCTGCTGAATGTGGGACGCACCAGCCTCCACCGGCGTGCATTTTGGTATTGTCTGGCCGCCTGCGGCGCGTTGTGGCTATTGGGGCAAGGTTTTTGGATCTACTACGAAGTCATCCGGAAGACCGAGCTCCCCGATCCTTACATCTCTGACGTCCTCTTCTTCCTGCATACCGTCCCGCTCATAGCGGCCGCCACGCTCCAGCCACACGCCGCTTTTACCGGCGGCGGGCACCGGCTGCGGCTCGGCTATCTCGATTTCGGGATGCTGCTCGTCTGGTGGATCTTTATCTACGGTTATGTCGTCGGCCCGTGGCAGTTCGTGGCCCACGACCAGAAGGCCTTCGGCCAGAGCTTCAACGTCCTGTATCTCATCGAGAACCTGCTGGTGATCCTGGCGTTCGGCGTGCTCGCCTGGCGGACAAAGTATTCCTGGCGAAGGATCTATGGCGCCCTCTTCCTGACCCACGTCATCTACACGCTCTCCTCATTCGTCATCAATCTCGGTATCGACAACAAGCTGTACTACACCGGCGGCGCCTTCGACATCCCGCTGATCACGTCGCTGTTGCTGCAGGCGTACGTGGGGGCTCGCGCCTACCGCACCGAGCTGGTTACGGAAGAACCTCTGATCTCCGAGGAGACGCAGGGTGTGTGGCACGGCAGGTTCGCGGCCGTGGCCGTCCTCACCATGCCTTTCCTGGTCTTCTTCGATGCGTTGAGTCCGAACACTACGGACAACGTGCAGCATTTCCGCCTTTTCCTTACGCTGGGGAGCATGCTGGGCATGATGCTGCTGCTCTTCGTGAAGCAGCACCTGCTCGACGCCCAACTCCGCCGACTGCTTCAGGAAGCCCGGGAGTCCTACGACAACCTGCAGCGCCTGCAGGGGCACCTGGTGCAGACGGAAAAGCTGGCATCCATCGGACGCCTGGTGGCCGGCGCCGCGCATGAGATCAACAACCCGCTCACGGCCATCATGGGATACAGCGACCTGCTCGCCGAAGACCGCAAGCTTCCGCCGGACCAGATGGAAATGGCGCAGAAGATCCGCCAGCAGGCGCGGCGCATCAAGCAACTGGTGCAGAACTTCCTGACCTTTGCCAAGCAGCCGGGCGGCAGCCAACGCACCACGGTGGACCTGGGCGCGGTCGTGCTGAATGCGCTGCAGCTCCACGACCTGGACCAGCAGATCACCACCATCGCCCGGGAGCAGGACCTTCCTTCCGAGCCGGTGTTCGTCGAAGGCGACGAGAACCACCTGCTCCAGATGTGCCTGCACATCTTCAACAACGCCGCGGAGGCGATGAGTGAGGCGCACGGCAAGGGCAAGCTGACCGTTTCGCTCGATGTCGTCGGCGGGCAGGCCGTGCTGAGAGTGCGCGATACCGGTCCGGGCCTTTCCGATCCCGCGCGCATCTTCGACCCCTTCTACACCACCAAAGCGCCCGGCAAGGGGACAGGGCTCGGACTGAGCGCCTGCTACGGCATCGTGCGCGACCACGGCGGGGTCATCAGTTGCCAGAACCTGCCGGAGGGCGGCGCTATGTTCGAGGTCTCGCTGCCGCTCGCCACATCGGCAGTCACCACCGCCCGCTAGCGCCAAACTGCGATAATTAGGGCATGCGGCATTCAAGCGCGCGCGTGCTGGAATTCGACTCGCTCCGGGAGATGCTCGGCGCCTATGCCGGCTCTCCGCTCGGCAAGGAGCGGGTCGCCCGGCTGGCGCCCTCTGCCGACCGCGCGTGGATCGAGCGCCAGCACCGCCTCACCGCTGAGGTCCGCGCCTACTGGCGCGCGGGAGGGCGCTTCGAGTTCTCCGGCCTGGAGGACCTGGGCGGGCTGCTGGAAAAGTCCCGCATCGAAGGCGCCGCTCTGGAGATCGACGAGCTCCGCGCCGTCGTCACCCTGGCGTACCGCGCGGCGCAATGGCGCAGCATCGGGTTGAACCCACCCGCGACCTTGCGCGACGGCTGGCCGGAGGTGGAAGCGCTCAGCCGCAACGTGCAGGAGTTCTCCGCGCTGCTCGGCTACTTCCGCAACAAGATCCTGCCGGACGGCACGCTCGACGACAAGGCATCGCCGGAGCTGGCGCGCATCCGCCGTGAGGTCGAGAAGCAGCGCCGAGCCATCCAGGAGTCGCTGCGCGGATATCTGCGCCGCCTGGCTGAAGGCGGGGCCGTGCAGGACGAGCTCATCACCATCCGCGGCGAGCGCTTCGTCATCCCGGTCAAGACCGAGCAGAAGAACCGCGTGAAGGGCGTGGTGCATGGCGCCAGCTCCAGCGGGCAGACCGTGTACGTGGAGCCGCTTGAGACCATCGAGCAGAACAATGAGCTGGTGCGGCTGCTGGAAGAAGAGCTGGCAGAGATCCACCGCATCCTGCTGGAGATGACGCGGCGCGTGGCCGAGCGCGCCTCCGATCTGGCAGGGGCGACCGACGTCCTGGCCGAGCTCGAGCTGCAATTTGCGAAGGCGCGTTTCGCGGAAACATACGACTGCGCCCAGCCCACATTCACCGGCGGCGACCTCGCGCTGGTCGACGCACGCCATCCGGTGCTGGAGCGCAACCTGCGCACGCAAGACAGGCACGCCGTGCCGATGTCGCTGGAGATGCGCGGCACTGACCGCCAACTCATCATCAGCGGACCCAACACCGGCGGCAAGACCGTGGCGCTGAAGACGGTGGGGCTGCTGGCGCTGATGGCGCAGGCCGGCGTCCCCGTGACCGCGGAGAGTGCTGCGTTGCCCGTCTTTGACGCGGTGCTGGCCGATATCGGCGACTATCAGTCCATCGAGCAGAACCTTTCCACCTTCTCCGCGCATGTGACCAACATCGATTTCATCTCCAAGACGGCGAAGCGCGAGTCGCTGGTACTGCTCGACGAGCTCGGCTCGGCCACCGATCCCGAAGAGGGTGCGGCCCTGGCGGTCTCCATCGCCGAGCATTTCCGCGACATCGGCGCCGTGACCATCGTCTCCACGCACCACACCGCGCTGAAGGTCTATGCGGCGAACACCACCGGCGTGCTGAATGCTTCCGTCGGCTTCGACGAGAAGACCCTCCAGCCGACGTATCAGTTGCGCGTCGGCGTGCCGGGCGCGTCGGCGGGCATCAACATCGCGCACCGGCTGGGGCTGAACCCGCAGATCACGGACGCGGCGCGCGCCAAGCTCAAGACCCAGACCCAGGACGTCGCCTACTTCCTTGACCGCTTGCAGACCGAGGTCGGCGAGCTGGAGAAAGAGCGCGCCTCGCTGCGCGCGAAGGAGCAGGAGGTCGCGCGCGAGAAGAACCGGCTCGCGTCGGAAGGCATGGCGGAGCAGCGCGCCAAGGTGCGCGAGATGGAAAAAAAGGTCGAAGCGCTGCTCAAGGACTTTGAGTACCAGGCGCGCGAGGCCGTGAGCGCGGTGCAGGACCGCGCCGCCTCGCAGAAGCTCACCAAGGACGCCGAGCGCCGCATCGCCAAGCTGCGCCGCGAGTTCAAGGAGCAGTTCGACTCCACCGTGGTCGCGCACCGGACTGGCGCCGACGTGGGCGACCCGAACGCGCGGCCGCGCGAGGTGAAGTTCGTCGACGAAGGCGACACCGTGCGCCTGAAGTCGCTGCCCGGCGGACGTCCCGCGGCGGTCACGCGCAAGCTCGATGAGAACACTTTCGAGGTTTCGGTCGGCCTGATGAAGATGAAGGTCACGCGTGCGGACATCGCTGAAGTCGTCAGCAGCCGGCGGCGTGACCATGAAGAAGGCGCAGTCAAACCGGTGGAGGCAGCGCGGGCGCGCGGCATCAACGTGTCGCTGGCGTCGAGCGACGACACCGCGCCGTCGGAGATCAACGTCATCGGCCAGACGGTGGACGAGGCGACGCAGGAGGTCGAGAAGTTCGTCGACCGTGCCTTCCTCGCCGGCCTGCCGCGCGTGCGCATCGTGCACGGCAGCGGCATGGGCGTGCTGCGTAAGGCCCTGCGGCAATATCTAAAGACGCACCCGCACGTCGCCACCGTGACCGAGCCGCCGCAGAACGAAGGCGGCGCCGGCGCCACGGTGGTGGAGTTGAGAGCATGAACGCGCCCAAACCCTCTCCCTGGTCCGTCGCCGCCGAAGATTGGGCTGTCATCCAGGAGCCGCAGCATCGCCCGCTGTGGATGGCGATGCAGCTTGCCGCGAGCGTGCAAAAAGGCACGCACCTGCTCGACGCCGGATGCGGCGCGGGTGGAGCCTGCTTCCTTGCTGCCTACAACTACGGCGCGGAGGCCTGGGGATTCGACGGCGCCGAACCGCTTATCCAACTCGCGCGCCAGCGCGTTCCCAGCGGTCACTTCGAGGTCAGCGACCTCGAATCGCCGCCATTCCCGGGCGAGCAGTTCCATGTCATCACCGCCGCGAACTCACTCCAGTTCGCCAAGGACCCAGCGCGCGCCCTGGCGGCATGGAAGGAGCGGCTCCTTCCCAGCGGCTGCGTCGTGATTGGTTTGTGGGCTCCACAGGACGAAAACGAGCAGATCCACATCATGCGCGCCGTGCGCAACGTCTTGCCCGAGCCACCCGCGGGCGGCGGCAATCCTTTCGCGCTGTCGCAGCGGGGCATGGTGGAAGACCTGCTGCGCGCCGCCGGGCTGACCGGCATCGAGAGCCGCGACGTGCCCAACACCTTTGAATACCCCGACATGGAAACCTGCTGGCGCGGGCTGCGCTCCGGCGGCTCGCTCCGCGGCGCCATCGACATGCTGGGTGAGGAACGCATCAAGGAAGTGTTCATCGCCGCGGCGCAGCGTTTCCTTATGTCAGACGGCAGTGTGTTCATCCACAACAAAATGAGATATGTTTTGGGACGCAACTCCTAGCCGCCGTCTATCCCGCCATGCCCAACCCCGGAGATTTCGCGTACACCGTCAAGCAGCAGGCGGACATCGTCCGCATCATCGGCGAGTACGTGAAGCTCAAGAAGTCCGGCGCGCAGAACTTCTCCGGCCTGTGCCCCTTCCACGACGAAAAATCGCCGTCGTTCTCCGTCCACGCGACCAAGCAGTTCTATCACTGCTTCGGCTGCGGCGTTTCCGGCGACGTCTTCAGCTTCGTGCAGAAGATCGAGAACGTCACCTTTCCGGAGGCGGTGCGCAGCATCGCCACCAAGCTCAACATCCCGCTGCCCAAGCAGCAGTTTTCGCCGCAGGAGGCCAAAGAGGCCAGCCAGCGCGGCAAGCTGTTGGACCTGCACGAGTCCGCCTGCACATTCTTCCAGCAGCAGCTCAAGACGCCCGCCGCCGCCGGCGCGCGCGAATATCTCACCAGCCGCGGGCTGACCGACGCGGTCATCGAGCAGTTCCGCATCGGCTATGCGCCGGACTCTGGCTTCCTTTTGCGCGACAAGCTGAAGGCCGAGTTCGACGAAGGCACGCTCAAGCAGAGCGGCCTCTTCTCCTGGAAGGACGAAGAGGGCGGCACCGGCGCGATGTACTCCAAGTTCCGCAACCGCATCATCTTTCCCATCTCCAGTGAGCAGGGCAAGGTCATCGCCTTCGGCGGACGCATCCTCGCCTCTGCTTCTACCGCCGCCGAGAAAGACAAGGCCGGCCCCAAGTACCTGAACTCGCCCGAAACGCCCATCTACTCCAAGGGCCGGGTCCTTTACAACCTTGACAAGGCGCGCGAGGCCATCCGCAAGCTCGACTACTCCATCGTCGTCGAGGGCTACCTCGACTGCATCTCCGTCTTTACCGCCGGCATGCACAACGTCATCGCCAGCTCCGGCACCGCGTTCGGCGAAGCGCAGGTCAAGCTGCTCGGCCGCTACAGCAAGAACATCGTGGTGAACTTCGATCCCGACACCGCGGGCGCCGCGGCCACGGAGCGCTCGCTCGCCATGCTCGTGGAAGAAGATTTCAACATCAAGGTCATCACGCTGGAGCCGGGACTCGACCCCGACTTGTTCATCCGCAAGCGTGGCGTGGAGGCGTACCAGGCTGAGGTCCGCAACTCGCGCAAGTACTTCCACTACCTCATCGACCGCGCCCTGGCGCAGTTTCCCAAGACGCCGGAGGGCAAGGTCAAGGCAATGAACTTCCTCCTCCCGCACATACACCGCGTGCCCAGCCGCATCGCGCGCGATGAACTGGCTTCGGAGGTCGCGCAGCGGCTTTCCATCGACTCCGCCGTGCTGCGCCAGGAGCTGAAGTCCGCCGCGACCACGCGCTCAAAGACCATCAGCGCGACCGCGCAAGGGCCGGCCAGCCTCAGCCCCGCCGAGAAAGTCCTGGTGCGCTCGTTGCTTGCGACCGGCCCGTCGAATGCTTCGGTGCGTGACAACCTGGTGAATGTGCTGACGGAAGAACGTCCGCAGGAAGGATGGATCGCGCAGCCCTTGCTCGACGCTCTCGCCGCCGCCGAGCCCTCGTCCTTGGCGGAGCCGCTGGCCCTGCCGCTGGAAGACTCCCAGCGCAAGTTCCTGGCGGAGGTCCTCATGCAGTCTGAGGACGGCGACGAGCCCACCGCCGAGACCGTCCGCCTGGCCCTGGCGGCCTTGCGCCGGCCCCACCTGGAGCGCAAACTCCAGCATCTGCAGCCCCAGATCGACGAGGCGGGGCGTCGCGGCGACAGTTTCAAGCTGGCCCAGCTCTCCGCCGAGAAGCTCAAGCTCAAACGCGCGCTCGATGAATCCATGCGCGCCGCCCAGGCCAAGTGAAAAAACCACTCCCCGAATCCAATTAACCTCCTTTGGCGTCTAATACTTAGGGATGGGTCTGGGCGTTGCCGGGGCGGAAATCCGCGTGGTATGCTTAATAGCTTGGGTTTGTGCGCGCTTTGGGGCTAGAAGCTTTCCAGCCGGATCCGCACCTACACTCATAAAGAAGAGTGGTGCATTTGGATTTCCGACCTCCTGCCGCAGTCCTGATACATGACGACATTGCTCCGCCTGCGTGCCGCTGGCCGCGCGGGGCCGCTTAACGCCTGGAGATTCGCCGCTTGGCCATTGACGATAAATTCGACGACATTCAGAAGCTGATCGACACCGGCAAGGAGAAGGGTTACCTCACCTACGACCAGGTGAACGACCTGCTGCCGGGCGACATCCATTCGCCCGATGACCTTGACGACCTTCTGACCACCATCGGTACCCAGGGCATTGACGTGCTCGAAGGGCCGAAGATGCCCGGCGCCGAACTCGAGAAGCCGGACATCGAAGCCGGCGAAGACGTCGAGCTCGACCTCTCGCCCGGCGCGCTGGAAAAGACCAACGACCCCGTCCGCATGTACCTGCGTGAGATGGGCACCGTGCCGCTGCTCACCCGCGAAGGTGAAGTCGAGATTGCCAAGCGCATCGAGCGCGGCCAGCTCCGCGTGCTGAAGGCCATCTCGCGCTCGCCCATCGTCATCCGCGAGGTGCTCGCCATCGGCGACGACCTCAAGCGCGGCGTCCGCTCCATCAAGGAGATGGTCACTTTTGACGAGGAAGAGCTGACCGAAGAGATCCTGCACAACCGTGTGAAGGACATCACCGGCAAGATCGACCAGATCAACAAGCACTACAAGAAGTCGATCGCGCTGCAGGAAAAGCTGGACGGCATCCCGAAGAACAAGAAGGAAAAGGCGCGCGAGCTGCGCCGCACCCGCTGGGCCCTCGGCCGCGAGCGCGTGCTGCTCTCCACCGGCATCCGCAAGCTGGGCTTCAACAACGCCGAGCGCAAGCGCCTCATCGACCGCGTGAACAAGACGGTCGAGACCATGCGCCAGCTCGACCGCCAGATCAACAACCTGGAGAAGAAGGCGGACGCCACCCGCAGCGAAGACCTCAAGAAGGAATACCGCAAGCAGCAGCGCCAGTTCCGCGCCGAGCTGGAGAAGATGGAGAGCGAAGGCGGCGTCTCCTACCAGGACCTGCGGCGCACGCAGCGTGAAGTCATCCAGGGCGACATGGACGCCGAGTACGCCAAGCGCGAACTCATCGAGGCCAACCTGCGCCTCGTGGTCTCCATCGCCAAGAAGTACACCAACCGCGGCCTCCAGTTCCTCGACCTCATCCAGGAAGGCAACATCGGCCTGATGAAGGCGGTGGACAAGTTCGAATACCGCCGCGGCTACAAGTTCTCGACCTACGCCACCTGGTGGATCCGCCAGGCCATCACCCGCGCCATCGCGGACCAGGCGCGCACCATCCGCATCCCGGTGCACATGATCGAGACCATCAACAAGCTCATCCGCACCTCTCGCCAACTGGTGCAGGAGCTGGGCCGCGAGCCCACCTCGGAAGAGATCGCCAAGCGCATGGATATCCCGGTGGCCAAGGTGCGCAAGGTGCTGAAGATCGCGCAGGAGCCCATCTCGCTGGAGACGCCCATCGGCGAAGAGGAAGATTCCCACCTGGGAGACTTCATCGAAGACCGCGGCGTAGTCTCGCCCGCCGAGGCCGTCATCAACGTGAACCTCAAGGAGCAGACGGCGCAGGTGCTGCGCACGCTCACCGCGCGCGAAGAGAAGGTCATCAAGATGCGCTTCGGGCTGGAAGACGGCTCCGAGCACACGCTTGAAGAAGTGGGCCAGAGCTTCACCGTCACCCGCGAACGTATCCGCCAGATCGAAGCCAAGGCGCTGCGCAAGCTGCGGCACCCGTCGCGCTCGCGCAAGCTGCGCGCCTTCATGGACGGCGTGAAAGACTAGTCAGAGTCACTTGAACGGCGGCGCTACGGCGCCGCCTTTTCTTTTTCCCGCGACCGGATAGAATCGCTGCCATGTCCGCGCGTCCTGACCTGCGCCCGCTCTTCCCGGAGCTCGAACGCCGCCTCATCACGTTGCTGCGCTCGCTCTCCGCCGACGACTGGGCCAAGCCCACCATCGCCGGCCGTTGGACCGTGAAGGACGTCACCGCGCACCTGCTCGACACCAGCCTGCGCCGCCTTTCCATGGTCCGCGACGGCTACCACGGCGAGAGTCCCAACATCCGCTCCTACCAGGACCTGGTTGACTTCCTCAACCGCCTCAACGCCGACTGGGTCGCCGCCATGCGCCGCATCAGCCCCCCGATCCTAATCGACATGCTGGAGCAAAGTTCGCAGCAGGTCAGCGCGCACTTCGCCACGCTCGACCTCGCCGCTGCGGCGGCGTTCTCGGTCGACTGGGCGGGAGAAGATAAGTCAGAGAACTGGTTCGATATCGCGCGCGAGTACACCGAGCGCTGGCACCATCAGCAGCAGATACGCCTCGCCACCGGCCGTGACCGCCGGGACGACGACGACCGCATCACCACGCGCCAACTCTACTTCCCGGTGCTCGACACCTTCTTCCGCGCGCTGCCGCACCATTATCGTGATGTCTCCGCCGCGCCCGGTACCATCATCCGCGTGAAGGTCACTGGCGAAGCCGGCGGCGAGTGGGCCATCGAGCGCCGCGACGCCTGGCAGATGTCAGACACGCTCCGCGCCGCCACCGCCGAAGTCACGATCCCCGACGACATCGCCTGGCGCGTGGTGACCAAGGGCATCCCGCGCGCCGAAGCGATGCAGCGCGCCCAGCTCACCGGTGACCGCGCTCTCGCCGAGCACGTCTTCTCCATGCTCTCCATCATGGGATAGAGGGAGGCCCTTCTTGCAACGGCGCGCACTCTCCAGAGCTGGCCATAACTAGGGTGAGCCGAGTGGTGAGCGCTGGCTTGCGCGAACCCGAGGCGAGGGCGAAACACACTGAGCAGAGTCGAAGTGGTTGCGGAGCCCTTAAAAGAAGGACACCCTGGGCTTTAGCCCAGGGTGTCGGTTTGCTGCGAACCCTTACTTCGCTTCCGCGACCGTCTTCGTCTGGCTGCGCTCGACCGCGACCATGGAGACTACGTTGTACTCCAGCTCCTTGTCGCCGTCGCCCACGCGGAGCAGCATCTTGTCCTTCTTGATGCGGAACTCGATGCGTTCGCCGATGGGCAGCAGTTCGGCCTTCTTCTCCTTGCGCGGACGGATCCGGTACGTGACCTTCTCCGCCTTCAGGACGTACTCCTGGCACAGCGTCTGGCGCACGTCGCGCTTGGACGAATCGGTGCCGATCAGCGACCCGACGAACCCCTGGCCGCTCTTCTCCTGATAGCCGCACTCGGTGGCGTTCATCTCCGACAGCAGGCCGGTCTGGTAATAGCGGTTGTCCTTGGCCGAGGCCAAGGTGGTGACGAACATCATGGTCAGGAACAACGAAAGCATGTGGCGCTTCATGGGACTACCTCCAGAACTACGCCTGTCTTAGAGGCACGGCCCATGCCAGTCGGTTGTGGGGCGTAAGTCGTTGAAAACAGGGGTAATCTCGGGCGGACATGTACCCGCGTACTCAGAAGAAACGCCCCACTTTCAGGAAGAAAGTGCCCGCTCCGGGGAGCAGGAAAAGGCCCCGCTACTGGGATAGCGGGGCCGGGTCTGTCTCCTCATGAGTGGTTTAGACCGCGTCGGACACACTCGTCATGTTGAAGTCGCGCACCTTCATCGCGGGCAGCAGCATGCCGTCGACGAGTTGCGGCTGGGTCATCATCTCCACGTTGACGAGCAGGTTGGCCGGGCTCTCGTTCCAGCGGAAGTTGTTGACCGGTCCCGTGACCTTGCCGTTCTCGATGAGGAACACCCCGTCGCGCGTCAGGCCGGTGTACTGCAGGGTCTGCGGGTTCACGAACCGGATGTACCAGAAGTGCGTGACCAGCAGGCCGCGCTCGGTGGACTTGATGAGGTCCTCGAGCGAGTTGTTCTCGCCCTCCAGGATCAGCGACCCCGGGCCGGGCGTGGGCGCCACGCCTTTCTTCGCCGCCCAGAAGCGGCTGTAAGCCAGGCTCTTGACCACGCCTTTCTCGATCCACGTCATCTTCTGCGCGGGCAGGGCGCCGCCGCCACCGCCACCGCCGAAGCCGCCACCACCGCCACCGCCGAATCCGCCACCGCCGCCCCAGGGCAGGCCGGGATTGCGCGGGTCGAACGGGTCAGAGCGCAGCGTGATCTTCTCGGAGAACATCTTGTCGCCCAGGCGGGTGCCGCCGCCGCGCTTGGAGAAGAACGAGCGGCCTTCTTCCGCGTTGCGCGCGTTGAAGGCGCCGGTCATGAGCGGCAGCAGGTCGCGCACCGCCGCCGGCTCCAGCACCACGGTGTACTTGCCGGGCGCGAGCGGCTTCGGGTTCGCCGACATCACGCCCTTCTCCGTCGCGATGCGGGCGATGTCGGCATGCTTGATGTCGCGCAGGCGGATGCTGTCGCCGCTGGCCCAGCCGGAGCCGGTTCCGTCCGCGGTGCGCGCGGTGACGGAGAGGTCCGCGCTGGTGCGGGTGGCGTAGCCGAAGTTGCCCTTCTTGTTGGAGAACGAGCGCGAGATCGTCGACACCGTATAGAAGCCCGACGACTGCAGCTTCTTCGCTTCGGCCGCCGTGACCGCCGACTTCACCGCCGGGATGAGCGCGGCGTGCCCGGCCTTCGCCGTCTCGGGGTCAAAGCTGTTGATCTCCGGATACTTCTGCGGCCCGAGCGGCTCCACGTACTCGGCGTCCGGCGGCGAGAGCGCGGCCATCTCCTCGGCCTTGGCCACGGCGGCGCGCAGGACCTCGTCCGAGGTCTCGCTGACCGACGTGCTCCCGTTGCGGCCGTCCTTGGTGGTCACGCTGATGCCCACCGACACGCTGCTGTGCCGCCCGCTGGTGGTGATGCTGTTGTTGGCAAAGCGCGTCTGGATGTTCTCGTTGCCGTTCACGCTGACGGAGCAGTCCTCCGCCTGGGCGAAGGAGAGCACCTTGTCGATGATGCGCTTGGATTGTTCCTGGGTCAGTATCATCTCGAGTCCTCTCCTTTAGTCGGTCTGCAGAACGTTGATCTGGCGGAAGCGCGAAGGCGAGCAGCCGTGGCTCATGGCGTTGATCTGCTGCGGCTGGCCTTTGCCGTCGCTGTTGAGGCCCTGGTTCACCCAGAAGCGCTTGTCGCACATGCCGTCCAGCTTCTGCCAGAAGTCGTCCGTGCGCGACTGGTACGCCACGCGGCTGATCATGTTGCGCTTCTTGCCGCCCTTGATCTCCCAGAAGGCGTCGCCGCCGAACTGGAAGTTGTAGCGCTGCTGGTCGATGGAGTACGAGCCGCGCCCGTCGATGAGGATGCCGTCATCCACCCCGGCGATCAGGTCGTCGAGCGTCATCTCCTTCTCGCCTGGCTTCAGCCACACGTTGGGCATGCGCTGGAACGGGATCGAGTCCCACGAATCGGCGTTGCAGCAGCCGCGCGACTCCTTCTCCTTCACGATGTGGGCCTGGTCGCGGATGGTCTGGTAGCCCACGAAGATGCCGTTGCTGATGATGGGGAAGCTGGTCGTCTTCACGCCATCATCGTCATAGCCGATGGTGGACATCGCGCCCGGCAGCGTGCGGTCGCCGACGATGTTCATCATGTCGCTGCCCACGCGGTACTTGCCCAGCTTGTCCAGCGTGAGGAAGCTGGTGCCGGCAAAGTTGGCCTCGTAGCCGATGGCGCGGTCCAGCTCCGTGGAGTGCCCGATGCTCTCATGGATGGTCAGCGCCAGGTGGCCCGGCATGAGGATCAGGTCTTTCTTGCCCGCGGTCACCGGCGGCGCGGAGAGGTGTTCCACCACCTCTTCGCCGATGCGTTTGCCGTTCCCGAGCAGGTCGGCCTCTTCCACCAGCTCCCAGCCGCCGGTCTGCGGCGGCGGCAGGTAGTTGCGGCTGCGCGAGACGCGCGTCTGGATGTCGCGCGCCTGGGCCGACATGTTGCTCACCGTCTGCACGATGTACTGCTGGATGCGCGAGCCCTCCGACGACGCGAAGAACTTGTCCTCCGCGTGGATGTTCACCGACGCCGTGGCCACGAAGACCTTCGGCACCGAGCGCGTCTCGTTCGTCACCTTCTCCAGCAGCGCCAGCTTCTCCGGGATGGGGATGTCGAACGGGTTCTTCTTGAACGGCGTCTGGTAGACGTCGGTGTAGGTCCTGGTCGGCGCCAGGCGCACCGGCGACTTCTGCAGCACGCTGTTGGCCTTGGCCACCGCCACCGCCTGCGCCGCCACCTTGGCGATCTCTTCCTTGGTCACGACCGGGGAGCACGCAAAGCCCCACGTGCCGTTCGCGATCACGCGGATGCCGAAGCCGAAGCTCGACGACTCCCCGACCGTGGGGATGTTGTTCACCCTGCCGGTCAGGATGTCCGGCTGCGAGCGCATGGCGGTGAACTGGTCGCGGTAGCGGTTGATGCGGATGTCGGCGTAAGTGGCGCCGGCCTTCTTGGCCGCGCTCAGCGCCACGTCCGCCAGCGCCATCAGCGCGGGCGAAGGCTTGCCGCCACTTGCCGATTGCGCCAGTAAGGGAATGCTGAAGAGCTCATCGGCCAGGGCCGCCATCGCGGCCGCGCTGGAGAGCTCGATGAAGGTGCGTCGGGAGATGCTCATTGGGAAGCTCCGTCGCTAGCGTTTTGCTTCCCGCGCCGTAGCCGCGGGAAGGGAACGTAAAGAGGTGCGAATTGTAGAGCATCCGGGGAAGAGGGTAAAGGAAAGAGGGACGAAAGGCTTTGTGGCCGCTGATGAACGCTGATGGACGCTGATGAAAACCCAATGCTGACCGCAGAGGGCGCAGGGGACGCAGAGGGAATCACGCGGAAACCTCTGGAACCACAGAGGACACAGAAAGGCACAGAGGGAATCCAGTCCGCGCTGGCGCGGACGGCATCTCCGTAGCCCGCCAGGTAACTGGCGGGTAGCGGTCGTTGTATGAGCGAGTCCCGTAGGGACGGCACCGGCTTCTGAAGGGCCCGCTTCGCCTGGCGGAGGCGGGTGCGGAAGGCGGCGGCGGCCGGGTCGGAGTAGCCGAGCTGGAAGCTGACGAAGCAGATGCGCAGCGCGGTGAGCATGATGCGGGCGGTACGGGCGTCGAATACGCCGACGGCGTGGAGGTGGAGGATGTGATCGAGGGCGAGGTTGAGGTTGGGAAGGGAATCGAAGTCGGGCAGGGGATGGAGGCGGATCTGCTGGGCGCGGAAGTGCTGCGCGGCTGCGTCGAGGCGGAGGCGAAGTTCGTGTTCGGCGCGGAGGGCGCGTCGGAGGGGGAGGCGGGCGGCCTCGGCGGCGGCCTGGGCCTTCATTGTGTGGCGCTGGGGCAGGCCGGCGTGGTGGCGGCAGAGCTGGGCGGGTGACCGCTTTAGCGCCGGCTGGGGGCAGCGGGAGGAGTCGGGGAGGATGAAGGTGCAGAGCTTCATTTTGTGAGGCCCGCCGGGCCTGAGGGAATGAGGCCCTCCGGGGCTTTTGAATGAGCCCTCCGGGCTTGGCGAGTGCGGCCCTCCGGGCCGCTCACCCCGAAAACTTTCCCCCATGCAGGGTGTAAGTACGGCGTTTTCAATGACATGACTCCAGATATGTGAAAACAAAGGGAGTTAGCGGCGCGTGATTGAAAACAAAGGAGATATTGATTGGCGATGCAGGTAAGCATAAAGCTATGGCAGGAGAATAGCGAATAGCGGGCTAGGAGTCAAGCAGGAAGAAGGACAATATAGCTAAAAGATAACGCTACAAGGCCGTCCAGACTCTGCGCATCATCGCTCCACGAGAAGAGTCAAAGACCGTCAGAGCTGAGCGATTGACCTCAATCATTTCCGTAAAATCACGCATCTGGCCGGTCACGCCAGCTCGACGCAATTCGGCCAAAAGCTGTTCCGCTTCATCGAGTTGAGTCCTCAATGCTGTAAGAGTCTCGTCGTAAGTCGGCTTAACTGCAGTTCGTACTTGTTCATGCAGGGCGTATAGGTAGTGACGAAACGCCGACTGCTCAGCTAAGCCGACGATGGACGGCTGGTCACCAGCAAACAGCTGTCGGACGTACCCCCCATCCAAAGCGGGTGGTGGTGCCATTCGATTCAAGACCCCCTGTCGGTGAGCAATGTCCAAGAATGGGATTTTGTACTCGGACAACGCCTGGGGACAGTAGTACCAAGTGGCACGTTGCCTAATTTCGTCCTCGTAGCTGGCTTGGAATTTTTCTGGTGGGAATGACCGCACATTCATCCATGTGCCAGAGGCAAGTGCATCAACTTTTGCAACAGCAGCCGCCAGCATCTGGTGGTTGCTGTATCCCAGCAATACTGGCTTGCGAAGGAGCTTCAATCCGGCAGCTAGATCCAAGACATTTGCGAGCCAGTTTGGCTCATCAACTAAGTACTGGCCATTAGGATGCTCGCAAACGAGGTAAAACCCGTCACACGCCCAATGTTCGGCCGCCTCTAGGAGGTCGCCGATCTGATCAACGCTGCGAACAGAGTCTGAACCCACGGCTACTGTGGCAATAAGCCGATGAGTGCTGTCAATACTCTTTGCTTCTTCGATAATGGAGCGCTGAATTTCGAGCCAATCGTCGTTGACTGATGTCGCCAAGATTCCGGGCAACACCAACTCCGTGGCTCCGACTTCTCGGTTTACAGCAAAAAGGTTCGTCAGTAACTCGCGGAGTTGGGGCCCTGTCCAAAAGACTCCGCTATCGTAGTTGGCGGGCCAAAAGGAGTGAGAGCAAAGCCTGAAATGATCCGCGTGCGGAAGGTAAAACTGAGGATCCACCAAGCACGAAGAATTAGAGATGGCTCGGACGTCGGCGCCAAGTCGTATGAGCTGATCACTCGTCAGGTCACGAGGACTTAAGACGACGGCGCCACCTTGCCACTTTGCAAGCAGAGCCCGGCTATGCTCCATCATTCCGTACCCGAATTGGAGACGAAGATTCATGATGCAGTTGAAAATAGAGCCATTCCAAAGAACTGAGCGCCTTATGCTATTGACGCCTGCAATGGTATGGAGCTTCACCGGACATTATTAGCTGCTGCGATTTGCTGCATCCACTGTAAGGCTTCTGCCACAGAACGCAATCTCTGGTCGCGTCGCTTTTGAGTGATGATGTGGACAAAATCTCTCATCTCATCGCTCCGAGTCACTGCAAGGTTGAGCGCCGGGAGCTGCTGCGTTTCAGTCCTCCTCAGTTTTTCGAGTTGATTGGGTGCCCCATCAATGAAAGGGTTCGTACCCGTGGCCCCTTCGTACAAGGTTACTCCTAGTGCAAACAAGTCGGCGCGCGAATCTATTTCAGATTTCCTATTCCGGAATTGCTCTGGCGGAGCATATCCTGGGGTGCACTTCCCGATTGGGGAAATTGTTGGGGTCATTGAAGTGAGGGTAAGATGCCTGGCAATGCCAAAGTCCAACAAGAAAAAATTCCCGCTCGCGCTGCGGATGATGTTATCCGGCTTGATATCTCGATGGACGATATTCGCCGCTTCTGCGGGACTGAGCGCTTCTAACATATGAAGGGCGAGCTTCACGACATCTTCAGGAGCTAGCGGTCCTCCTGCTATTACGTGCCGGAGGCTCGCTCCGTCGATCCTTTGTTCGCGTATCCAGTTGAAGTCTCCAGTCGGAGTCCGCAAAATGCCGGACTCGTGAATGAGCGGAACGCGAGCGGAAGCCACCTGTTGTACGGCCAATATCTCGCGCCTGACCATCTCAGGATCCTGGGCAGGATGGATGAGCTTAAGAACTACATTACCCTCCCGCGCATGTGTAGCGGAAAAGACAATCTTTTGCCCCCCGTCCGCCAAGGGAGCAATATTGGTTAGGTCAGGGAACTGCTGACCGAGCCACTGAAGCTGTGCATGTGAAGCGATGCTAGACTTCCTTCAAAGCCCACGTGTTGAAAAGCCATGAGCCGTAAGAAACGGGCAGTTGCCGCGATGCGGGTTCAACTGCCACTTTGCAAACAGAGCCGTCAAAGATAATGAGACCCAACGAACTGGCCTGAAACGCGTTAATAGCTTGGGGAGTTGCCGCCTTCGCCGGCAGCAACACATAGCTGGAAGACGAGAACCACGTATTCGCACTTGCCTGCCAGTAGGCGCGCTTCCAGTCTTTGATTTTGGCTTCGATTGCGACGATCTGCTGAACGCCGAATACTCGTTCTAAGCCAACGGGCCGGAGATGGTCGTCTTTTACCGACAACAATCCCAATTGCTCCAAGAACCGAATGTCCCTCGCTAGGTTACTGCGGCGTTCCGCAAATCGGCTGTACAAATCATCAAGCGCCCAGGCTTTTCTAGCCGAGAGGTGATGCAAAAGGCGAAGTTGGGTGACGCTAAAAGGGGAGTTGCTTATCTGGGGGACGACCGAGCAGTATTCAACCGCCACGATGTCCGGATATCCGACAGGAAGCTTGGGTTCCAAAAAGATTGCGAGAGGTTTTTGAGATGGCGGCAGCAAACCCGCCTTCAGCGCGGCATCGACGAGATCCAGTTCTGGGCCCGGCCGTCCTTGGCGCATTGGCATGTTGCAGATTTGCATATTCACAATGATAACCCAAAATGATTAAGGAATTCGCATGGTTAATATCTATCGGTATTCTAACCCCTCCCCAAGAGCTCGAAACTCAGATGTTTTTTTTGTTACGAAATCCGGACAAAGCAAGCAGGCTTGTAGTACAGGGCCCATCCCGACCTATTACACAACTATTACATTCACCCTGCTCAACCCTTGTTAGCCTGAAAGAGTCAGGGAAGTGCACTCTTTCTATCTAGGGGCTAAGGCAATGGAAATGTATGGCAAGAAGGCGTCGACCGGCATCAACTGGGTCACGACGTTCTTCATGGTTCTGTTTCACGTAGGCGCGGTCGCGTCCATCTTCTTCTTCAGTTGGCCGGCGCTGTTGCTCACCATCTTCTTATGGTGGGTGGCCGGTAGCCTGGGTATCGGCATGGCGTATCACCGCCTGCTCACGCATCGCGGCTACAAGACGCCCAAATGGGTGGAATACTTCCTCACCACCTGCGCCACGTTGGCGCTGGAAGGCGGCCCGATCTTCTGGGTGGCCACGCACCGCATCCATCACCAGAAGTCTGACCGCGACGGCGACCCCCACTCCCCGCGGGAAGGCGGCTTCTGGGCGCACATGGGCTGGATCCTGATGGGAACCGCCATGCACCACGACACCTCCGTACTCAAGAAGTACGTTCCGGACCTGAGCAAAGACAAGTTCCACGTGTGGATCACCAAGTTCCACTACGTGCCGCAGGTCATCGTGGGCATTGCGCTCTTGGTGGCGGGCTTCCTCTACGCCGGATGGTTCGGCGCGGCGAGCTTCGTGACCTGGGGCGTGTTCCTGCGCGTGACCTACGGGCTGCACGCGACGTGGCTGGTGAACTCGGCCACGCACATGTGGGGCAGCCGTCGCTTCAAGACGCGCGACGACTCGACCAACCTCTGGTGGGTGGCGCTGCTGACCTTCGGCGAAGGCTGGCACAACAACCACCATGCGCATCCGGTCAGCGCCAAGCACGGCCTGGCCTGGTATGAGTTCGACATGAACTGGATCGGCATCTCGTTCCTGCGCATGTGCGGCCTGGCCTGGGACATCAAGGTGGCCAAGATCGCGCAGCCGCTGCCGGTGGTGCCGGACGCGGACGATGTCGAGGACCGGCAGCCGGAGCTGGCCGGGGCGTACGACTAAAGTCGGTTTCCCGTTTCCGGTTTCCCGTTTCCCGTTGCGGTGGCACAGCCGCCCGCGGCTGTGCGGCTTTGGTTGGGCTTAAGCCTGCGGCAGCAAGGTACGCCCACCCCAGCGGCGGAGCCGCTGGGGACCCCGGGTGCGCGCTGCGCGCGCGTATCGTTTACCCGGCACTTCGTGCCGGGCTATTGTCATCGCGTCCTGCGGACGCGAGCCTAACCCTCAGGGGCTAAAGCCCCTCATCCAAGGGGCCTGAATTCGCAGACCTGAAGGTCTGCGCCACCACAACACCCTGCACGGTCGCTGCGCGAGGACTAGAGTCCTGCCCCACGAGCCGCGCCCTTCCGAAGCCTGAGGTACGCGCTGCGCGGGGCTGGATTCCCACGGGAAACGGGAAACCGGAAACGGGACGCGCGCGGCTACTGCGGGCGCTTGTACTCAAAGGCGATGGAGCGCGGGCCGTTCTTGCCCGGGCCCTGGATGCGCGCGGTGAGCGAGCCGTCGGCGTTGCGGGTGTAGATGACCTGCTGCGGGAAGTCGTGCTGCAGGTTCTCAAAGGTGACTTCGTTGGCCGAGCTCTTCACCAGCTTGAACTCGGTGGGCGGGCGGCCGTTGGGCTGCGCGATGTAGAAGAGGTCGTCGCCGCGCTGCTCGATGCGTATGAACTCGAACTCGGCGGAGCGGCCGTCGGTGACGGTGTGGCTTACGCCGAGCATGCGGCCGCCGGCGGGCTTGGTCCAGGTCTCCTGGATGGTGCGCTTGCCCTTGACGAGCACCCAGTCGCCGGCGAGCCACTCCAGCTCTTTGAGGTCTTTGAAGTCAGCGGCGGCGCCGGCAGCGGCCATGGCGCAGGTCAGCGCCAGGGTAAGCAAGAAGCGGAAGGGGGACATCGGCACCTCCGGACGTTTACGCCCGATCGTCAGCAGCAAAGGGCGGTGGAAGAGTGTAACCCACTTCCATCGTGACCTTCGCGGGCGCGGCGCGTCTATGTCTCAGGCCCGGCTGGGCCTTTGGGGGACTCCCATGCCTCTTCGCGTCATCTGCGTCTGCATCCTGCTGCTTGGTCACACTTTGGCCGCGCAAGGCCCCTCGGCCGAGGGCTTCATCGAGACGGCGCCCGGCGTCCGGGTCTTCTACCAGCGCTTTGGCGCGGGCAAGCCGCGGAAGCTGATCGTCCCCGGGCGGCTGTTCGTGGTGGACCAGTACAAGAGCCTGGCCAGCGATTTCGACATCGTGATGTACGACATGCGGAACCGCGGCAAGTCGAGCTATGTGGAAGACGGCGCCACGCTGACCCTGGAGAATGACGTGGCCGACCTCGAGGCGGTGCGCCGCCACTTCGGCTTTGAGAAGACCAGCGTCTCCGGGTATTCCTATCTTGGGAAAGTGGTCATCCTGTATGCGATGGAGCATCCGCAGCGCGTGGAGCGGATCGTGCAGGTGGGCGCGGTGCCGATGAAGTTCGGCACTGAGTACGCGAAGGAGCATGTGGCTTCGTTCCCGCCGGAGTTGGAAGCCCAGCGCGCCGAGCTGGCCGCTGCCCGCAAGCGCAATGAGCATGTCGAGAAGCCGCTGGAGTTCTGCGAGAAGCAGTGGGAGCTTTCCCGTCTGATGCTGGTGGGCAATCCGGCGAACGCCGACAAGCTGGGAGCTTCGAAGTGCGACCTGGAAAACGAGCGGGCAGCGCGGCTCGACCGCCACATGCAGCATGCGTTCGTGGGGTCAGCGATGAACCACAGCGTGCCCTGGGAGCAGGTCGTCGCGAAGGTGAAGCACCCGGTGCTCACCGTCCACGGCACGCTGGACCGCAATGCGCCGTACGGCGCGGGCCGCGAGTGGGCGGAGCGGCTTCCGAACGCCCGCCTGCTGACCGTCAAGGGCGCGGCGCACCAGGTCTTTGCCGAGTATCCGGAGGTGTTCTTCCCAGCGGTGCGGACGTTCCTGAAAGGCGGCTGGCCCAAAGAGGCGGAGTCGCTTTCGTCCAAGCCCAAGCCCTGAACCGGCGCGCAGGGGCTAAAATGACGGCGTGACCGGACGCCAAAAGACCATCGCCTTTTTCATCACGCTGGGCAGCATCCTGGTTGCCGTGGCGGTGGCGCTCAACGTGGGGTGGATCGCCATCCACTGGAAGAGCGCGGTGCCGCTGGTGCTGGGCATCATCTTCTTTGCGCTCATCATCGCCGGCCTGGTCATCTACACCATCTTCCTGGTGCGCGAGATCCACCGCAACGAACAGCATGACAGCTTCATCAACGCCGTCACGCATGAGCTGAAGACGCCCATCGCGTCCATCCGGCTTTACCTGGAGACGTTGCAGTCCCGCGAAGTGAGCGACGCGCAGAAGAAGCAGTTCTACAACGTGATGCTCGCCGACGCTGACCGCCTGCAGTACACGGTGGAGCAGGTGCTCAAGGCCGGACTGGCGGGACAGAAGCACGCGCAGTCGCCGCTGGTCAGCGTGGACATGGTCAGCATCGTCACGGAATGTGTTGACCTGGCGCGCGTGCGGCATCACCTTTCTGAGGAGGCGTTGCGGATCGAGGTGCCCGCGGGCCACACGGAGGCGCTGGTGCTCGGCAATCCCGATGAGCTGGTCACCGCGCTCTCCAACCTGATCGACAATGCGGTGAAGTACTCCGGCGAGCTCATCGAGATATCCGTGCGGCTGCGCGCGGAGGAAGACAAGATATGCGTCGAGGTGCACGACCGCGGCGTGGGACTGCCGCGCAACCAGCTCAAGCTCATCTTTGACCGCTTCTACCGCGTGCCGCGCCGCGCAGCCAAGCAGGTGAAGGGAACCGGCCTGGGGCTGTACATCGTGCGCAGCATTGCGAAGAAGCACGGCGGACGCGTCTACGCGGAGAGTGAAGGCGAAGGCAAGGGCAGCACGTTCACGCTGGAGCTGCCGCGCGCGGAGGGCGCCGCATGAGTTCGGTGCTCATCGTGGAAGACGAGGCCCACCTCGCAGACGGATTGCGCTTCAACCTTGAGGCCGAAGGCCACCAGGTGGAGACCGTCGGGGATGGCGAGGCGGCACTCGAGCGACTGCTGCAGCAGAAGAATGAATACGACGCCATCGTGCTCGACGTGATGCTGCCGGACAAAGATGGCTTCGCCGTCGCGAGCGAGATACGCAAGGCCGGGCACTTTGTCCCGATCCTCATGCTTACCGCCATGGGTCGCGCGGAAGACGTTCTGCGCGGCTTTGAGTCGGGCGCGGACGACTATCTCCCCAAACCCTTCGAGCTGAAGATCCTCATCGCGCGCGTGCAGGCGCTGCTGCGGCGTCATGCGTGGCTGAAGAAGAACGGCGGCGCCGCCAAGCCCGCCGTAGACGTCTTCACCTTTGCCGGCAAGACGCTGGACTTCGGCAAGCTGGAGCTCAGAGTCGGCAAGCGCGTGTATCACCTCACCGCGATGGAGGCCGACCTGCTGCGCTACTTCGTGGACCATCGCGAGAAGGCGGTCTCGCGCAAGGAGATCCTGGAGAACGTCTGGGGCCTGAAGACGGACACCGACACGCGCGCGATCGACAATTTCATCGCGCGGCTGCGCAAGTACATCGAGTCTCACCCGGCGATTCCCAGCCACCTGCTCACGGTGCGCGGCGTGGGCTACAAGTTCGTGCCCGAACCGAAGAAGCGTTAGGGATTGGTAATTTGTAATTGGTAATTTGCACGCCGCACCGATTTGACTTCGGCGTATTCGCAAGAACTGGGGAAGTCCTACTCAACGACAATGTCCCATCTGGAGCTGGTCACCATCATCGTCCGCGACTATGACGAAGCCATCCAGTTCTTCACCGAGGTCCTGGACTTTGTCGTCACGGAAGACTCGCCTTCATTAACGAATGATGGGCGTCCCAAGCGGTGGGTCGTCCTGCGTCCCAAAGGTGGCGAGACCGGGATCCTCCTCGCCCAAGCGGATGGCCAGCAGCAGAAGGAGTCAGTGGGCCGGCAATTCGCCGGACGTGTGGGACTCTTCTTGCGGGTGGACGACTTTGACTCTGCCTACGCGAAGATGAAGCGCGCAGGGGTAAGGTTCGTGACTGGGCCGCGCGACGAACCTTACGGTCGGGTTGCTGTTTTCGAAGACCTGGAAGGGAATCGCTGGGACCTACTGGGACCAAAGCCGTGAAGCATGGGAGGTCCGACTCGGATTGCAAATGTTTTGCACCCCTTCGACTTCGCGAGTAATCTGAACCGCAACTTCGCAAAGGAGAAACCCCATGGCAGACCAGACGCAGTCTTACGCCAACCACGTTCGTTGGGACCCCACGTTTCACTTTCTGATGGTGCCAGTCTCCGCGCTCATGGCCGTCTTCTTCGTGCGCGACGCGATCCGCTCCAGCACGCCGCGGAACCTGCTGTTTGCGTTCGCTGCCATCGTAGCGGTGGTCGCGGTGTTCAAGATCCGTCTTTACGCGCTCAAGGTGCAGGACCGCTTGATCCGTCTGGAAGAACGCCTGCGTCTCATGCAGTTGTTGCCGGCGGAGAAGCATGCGCGCATCGCGGAGCTGCGTCCGCGCCAGCTCGTGGCGCTGCGCTTCGCATGCGATGCGGAAGTCGCGGCGCTGGCTGAGCGTTGCTGGAATGAGAAGCTGGAACCAAAGCAGATCAAGCAGGCGATCAAGGAATGGCGCGCGGATTTCTTCCGCGTGTGATGCAAAGTAGAAAGGCGAAAGTACAAAGTGAAAAGTGGGCGCTGACATCGCTTTTCACTTTGTACTTTTTGACTTTCTACATGTTTTGCACCATTTCCCATGCAATCTGCGAGAGAGCCCACTTCGTAATCGGACCTTAGTTACCTCTTTTCCGACCACGTCCACAGGAAGTCTGTCTTTTCCACAGCTTTCCCACCAAAAATAGTTGTTTTCCCCTTGAACGTATCCCGGGGAGGAGTAGAGTCCATTCAACGCGAGCGTGCGATGTCCTGAATCGCTCGAGCCTGAGTCTCTCAAGGGTCGCTTCGTAAGGAGTGGATGTGAGGGACACCGGTCGGGACCCGCAGTCGGGCCTGAGTAGGGGTCAGCTGAGAGGCTGGCTTTGACGCTAGGCAAGACCGAGAGTTCCGAACCGGAAAAGGGCCGGCAGCAAGACGATGAAAGTCGTAGGGCTGCAGGGTTGCCGGGGTCGAAGCTGTGGAGCGTCGTCATTCTTCGGAGTGGCGGGGGAACGCAGAAGAGGCGTCGGCAGTGTGGTGGGAAGATCGGCCTTGGTTTCGGCCAGGGACGCGATGCCTGTCACATCCAGGTCTGCGGAAGCCGCAGCCGGCGAAAGCCGGAGGTGGTACCGGTGAACGGCATCTTGCCAGGCGTTGGAAACAGCGCGGGGCTAGCCAAAAAAGGCGAACGATGTCCGCAGAGTAAACCGCGGTGCCGAAAAGGGCGCAAGCCGAAGTGGCAAAGAACGCGGTTGTTGGGCGCATGTCTCCACCGGCGCGAGCCGGCGGAAGATGGCGAACGATAAGGCGGTACCGGCAGGACCCACTTTCGGGTGGGGACAGACCTTCCGACGGGCGGAAGCCGCGAGGCTGATCCGAGTGGATGGAGGGTTCAAAGCCGGGAACGATGCCGAGAGTCCGGGTGGTTATCGCTATGGCGCGAGCCGTAGAGAGAGGCCACAAGGCGAAAGTCCGGGAGGCATATCATTTGTCTGCGTGAGAACGTGGACAGACTGGCGGTGAGAGCCGCGGAGTCTCCAGGCGAAGACCAACTGGATGTGTGGCCGCGAGGCTGTGCAATCCAGGTTGGCCTGGTACACCGGCGAGCATCACGGGGCGAAAGTCACGGGATGAACTCTCGACGGTAGTGACTGTGTGAAACGCGCAGGATCCGAAAATCTTGCGGCTGACGCACAGCCCTATCCCAGGCCCGAGAGGGCAAGGGATAAAGAAAGAGCGGCTTTTTGTTGGAGGGTCTGCCGGTACAGGCGGCAGGCTTCAGTCGGTGTAGCACTCGCAACCTCCATCGCGAGATGGTTCTTGCGTAAAACTTCCGGTAACGGGAGGGGGCGCATCGGGTGAAAATCCTGACAAGAGGCATGACCGGCGAAGGGCTGGGGCAACTCAGCAAGTCGACTGGATAGGACATCCACCAAAAACATCGCGGTCTGGGCAACCAGGCCGCGATTGTTTTTTGGGGTTGCTCACTTGGAAAGAGTAACGGTGCATCCCCAGATGTCGCCCGAGCGTAGTTGTTTGTTCTCGGCATAGATGGACGCGCAGCTGACGTCAGCTTGGGAATCGTGCCCAGAGTAGCGAATCCGGTATTCGCCATCGGGCTGACCTTTTAGGTCGAAGATGCCATTGTCATCACTGAAGACCGTGACGCTCCCACGTGCCCCCTCGATCAGGACAGGTATCCCAGCGACTGGGATCCGGGATTCATCGGGCTGTCCGCGCCGCCGCTGTACAACCTCACCGATGAGGCGGACTCCGGGTTGTGGGCCGTCACGCTGGATTCGGAGGTCAACGGCGGCATTCTTTGCCAGGCGTGTGCGTCCACAATCGTGAATCTGAGTCACGCCCCAGAGGCGTGGTATGAATCCCCACGCCGGCAAACCATCGAAGAAATACGTCTGGCCCACCGGGACCTTTTCATTCAAGAGTAAATACCTGCGGTTCAAGAGGGAATACTTGCGGAAGTCCTCTTCAACAACCCCGACTCCACCCCAGAGAGTGCTGTTCTTTACGAACCGCACAACGGTGATCGAGTGGGGATAGCCGGCATATCCGAAGTGCGGAGGCGAACTGCCTTCGCAGTCACCCAATCGTGGGGTATGAACAGCCAGGGCGACAGAAACAACGTTCGCGAGGATGAAGGCACATCCACCAGCGCCGGCACACACCAAGTACCGACGGAAGCGGTCACCACAAGCCCAAAGAGCGGGCCATCCTGTTAGCCGAGTTCTCCACCAAAAATAGGCTGGAATAAGATGCGCGAGGACCACAAAAGTGCTGACGAGGACGAAACCCATAGGTTCGTTCCACAGATCCATCCAGAACGTGCCACGGGAGATTGCATAAAACACGACATACCCTAGATGTGCAATGCCGCCCAAAGTCAAAACAACGGCAGCGCTTCCGCGCCTCCCATGCAGAGCGAAGGCCGCTCCCATCAGCGATGGCAGAGCAACGACTGCTCCGCCGAGTAGAAAGCCCCACCCCGTATTGGCGCGAGTCCCCATCACGCCCAAGGCAAAGATTCCATAGGCCGCACTGAGGCCAAAAATGAACCACGCAACAAGCTTCCGAACCATGTTCACTTTGACACCGGACCTTGCGTCGGCGGACCGATTCCAGGACACATCAGCTCTAGACGCCGTTTTTCACAACCTTGCACAGGAAAGCAGGGTTACCCACAGCGGAGCAGCGATTTCTCGGTTTTAGCAGCCCGACCCCAGATTAATATCGGTCTCCGCCGCGGCGCTTCAGGTTTCAAAGTTTCCTTTCCTGGAAGATGCCGCTAACACCCCAAATCATATGTATTGTGCCCGGTTTCGAGCCGTTGTAAGCTTGGGCGAATAGAAGGCGAATTGGCTACTCTCGACAACTACGCCGGAATCGACCGCGGCCTGCCGGCTTCGCTCGACGCCGAGCGCACCATCCTCGGCGCCATCCTGCTGGACAACCATGCCTGCAACGAAGCAGCGGAGAAGCTCGGCGCCGACGATTTCTACCTCGACGCGCACCGCCGCATCTTTGGCCGCATGCTCGAGCTCAGCAATACGGGCAAGGCCATCGACATCGTCACGCTCACCGAGGAGCTGAGCCGGAAGAAGGAAGTGGAGGCGGTCGGCGGCGTCGCCTACATCGCGTCGCTCATCGACGGAGTGCCGCACCAGCCCACCATCGAGCAGTACGTCAAGATCGTCAAGGACAAGGCGCTGCTGCGGAGCCTGATCCACGCGTCGCACAACGCGATTGCCCGCGCGATGGAGCAAAGCGACACGGCGGAAGAGATCATCGAGTCGGCCGAGTCGGCCATCTTCCAGATCGCGGAAGACCGCATCGGGCAGGGTTTCCAGAGCGTGCCGCAGATCGTGAAGAGCTCGTTCGGGTCCATCGACGCGCTGGTCAACCGCGGCCACCGCATCACCGGCCTGGAGACCCACTACGACAAGCTGGACGAGATGACCAGCGGCCTGCAGAAGTCTGACCTGGTCATCATCGCGGCGCGGCCTTCGATGGGCAAGACGGCCTTCGCCATCAACATTGCCGAGAATGCCGCGGTGCGCGACAAGAAAGTGGTCGCTGTCTTTTCGTTGGAAATGTCGCAGGAGTCGCTGCTGCTGCGCATGTTGTGCTCGCAGTCGCACGTGGACTCGCACCGCCTGCGCACCGGCTTCACCTCCCGCGAGGACCATGCCAAGCTTGCCGCCGGCTTGGAAGCGCTGGCGCAGGCGCCCATTTTCATCGACGATACGCCCGGCATCTCGCTCAGCGAGATGCGCGCAAAGGTGCGGCGGCTGCAGCAGGCGCAGGGCCGCCTGGACCTCATCATCGTGGACTACCTGCAACTCATGTCCGCCCAGCGCTCGGACGGCAAAAGCTTCACCAACCGCAACGAAGAAGTCTCGGCGATCTCGCGCGGCCTGAAGGCGCTGGCCAAGGAGATGCGCGTGCCCGTGGTGGCGCTTTCGCAGCTCAGCCGCGCTCCGGAAGGACGGACCGGAAACAACCGTCCGCAACTCTCTGACCTGCGGGAGTCGGGCGCCATCGAGCAGGACGCGGACTTGGTCGCCTTCATCTTCCGCGAAGAGGTCTACAAGCAGGACGACCCTGAGCTCGAAGGCATGGCGGAGATCATCATCGCCAAGCAGCGCAATGGTCCGACCGGGACCATCAAGATGGCCTTCATCAAGAAGAGCACGCGCTTCGAGAACCTGGCGGGCGATGTGGGACCCGCGGGGGATGAGTACTGAGCTGTCTCTTCCTCGACTCTGCCCGCACATAAAAACCTATTGACTCGGAAGCCGATAGGGTTACACTTGTGCCGCAATTCCTCCCCTTTCGTTCCAGCTCTCATCTGGCAAGAACAAATCTCACCTGTTCGACCGAAAGGAGACCTTTCCATGGGACCCAAACGGTTTGCGACCCTCGTTGTTTTCGTTCTGTTCTCAGCGTTACTCTTCGCCTCTCAACCTGCACAAGAGGCCGCCCTGGCGGAAGATTCCGCGACTGCCAGCGACGGACAGCGGCCCGTTCCGCGGGTGATCCGTTTCAGCGGAGCCGTGCGTAACGGCAGCGGCGCGGTGGGGCTGACCTTTGCCATCTACGCGGAACACCAGGGTGGTGCTCCACTGTGGCTGGAG